>Ga0116227_10001072_pt1 | contig 59002 bp, 42 predicted proteins | sample S1TSphgellanicum_FD_89693 | JGI IMG/M metagenome (GOLD analysis project Ga0116227, IMG submission 89693) | Host-associated microbial communities from peat moss isolated from Minnesota, USA - S1T2_Fb - Sphagnum magellanicum MG | ecosystem: Host-associated > Plants > Peat moss > Unclassified...
GCGAGGAACGAAGCAACCGCGAACTGTATAGGGCAGACTTGCTTAGCCGCTTTGCCTACGTGCGATTGCTTCGTTCCTCGCAATGACACTTGGTGAGTTGTATTTACTTATCCGATGGGTTCCGCTTCCCGCCTAATAACATCTCAACCATTTTAGCCAACCTGTCGGCACGGGTTTTTTCCTGCTTTGCAGTTATTATCCACAGCACATATTCTTTTTTGTGCGAATAGGCCAGTTTATCATACAAGGCAAATGCTTCGGGGGTGGCTTTTAACGCGGCTTCGGCATCCTCTGGCAAATAAACCTTTTTGTTATCTACATCAATATAAGCGGAGTAATCGTTCTGCTTGATCTCGGCATTGGCTGTATTTGATTTTTTAGCTTGCCCAACCGGACGAATGCGGATAGCCGTCCAGGTATCGTTTATCGAAGCCGCCGCAACACCTTCAAGTTTGTATGGAGTTAATGCGGTCCAATCACCCATCATAGCCAGGTCACTCTTGATACCCGAGCTTTTTTTAGGATAACATACCCAAGCTATGGTATCAGCTTTAACCAAGGGACCAATAACCGTAAGGCTCTCCATCAACTCGTCGTTGTTGTATGCAAATAATTGAATGCCATCAAACACACCTTCGGGTTCAAAGTGCGTGGTAACACCTTCCGGGAGAGGATCAAGCAGAGTTAAATAATCTTCGGGAGCGTTATAAAACAACCAGCTTTTGCCGGGTCTGATCAGTAGTTTTTTGGCGAGGGCATTCATAATTGATACATCCGTTTTAACGAAGGTTCAATTTAGAAAAAAAGTCCCACAAAATAATACCTGCCGATACGGCTATATTGAACGAATGCTTGGTGCCAAATTGCGGTATTTCAATACAACCGTCAATTTGTTCCATTACTTCCTCGGCTACTCCATTTACCTCGTTACCAAAAACAAGGGCGTACTTTTCACCGGGAATAGGTTCAAACTCGTGTAATTTGGTGCTATCAACAGCTTGCTCAATCGCGATGATGAGGTAACCATCAACCCGCAGTTGGTGTATAGCCTCAAGGGTTGTTTCAAAATGCTTCCAGTTAACCGAGCTTGTAGCGCCCAAAGCCGTTTTTTCTATTTCGCGATTGGGCGGTGTGCCCGTGATCCCGCAAAGACAGATCAAATCCACAGCAAAAGCATCCGAAGTACGGAAAGCCGAACCTACGTTATGCAAGCTGCGAACGTTATCTAAAACCACGGCAACGGGTAGCTTATCCAACGTTTTAAATTCCTCTACACTGGCGCGGTTAAGCTCGTCTAATTTAAGTTTACGCATGGGTTAAATCGTGGTTTCGTGCTGTAATTCACCAACGCCGTTACCAATTAATGAGCTGTAAACAGATGGCGCATAACCAATCTTATTAGTGTAATATGTTGTCAAAGCATTAGTAAAACTTTCCAGACTATCTTTTTTAACCAGCGCAATGGCGCATCCACCAAAACCTGCACCGGTCATCCGCGCGCCGATCACGTTTTCGTCTGTAGCGGCATATTCAACCACGGCATCAAGCTCAACACCGCTCACCTCGTATAAATGTTGTAATGAGTAGTGTGAGGCATACATCAACCGGCCAAATTCGGCCAGGTTATTTGCTGCCAATGCTTTGGCTGCAAGTTTTACACGATCGTTTTCGGATACAACATGCGTTGCACGGTTCAATACCGTAGTATCTTTAATCAGGTGTTTGTAATGATCAAAAATAGTCATGTTCAGCTCGCAAAGGTTTGATATATCCAGTTCAACCTGCAAATCTTTCAACGCGGTTTGGCATTCCTGTACACGCTCGTTGTATTTGGATTCGGCCAGTTTGCGGGGTTTATTGGTATTGATAATGGCCAGTATGTAATCGCCCAGATTAGTATCAACAGCTTCGTAATCTAAAGTATCACAATCCAGCATCAGGGCCTTGTTCTCTTCGCCAAAAGCAACGGCGAACTGGTCCATAATGCCGCTGTTTAAACCAATAAATTCGTTCTCTACCTTTTTGGCCATTAATACCAGTTCCAGTTTACTGAAACCGCCCTTGAATAGTTCGTTAAAAGCATAGGCGGTAACCACTTCGATAGAAGCAGAAGACGACAAACCAGAGCCGATCGGGATATCGCCATAATACAAAATATCCAAACCTTGCAGCTCTTTACCGCCCTTCACAAAATAATGAATAACCCCCAGCGGGTAATTGTACCAGCTGTTACCCTTTTTTTGATAAGAGTTTTGAACAGGAATTTCCAACTCATCGTTAAAGTTGACGCTTTTGAAACGGAAAACACCATCGTTATTTAAAGCGGTTAGCATATAGGTACCCAGCGTAACGGCGCAAGGCATAACCAGGCCGCCGTTATAATCAATATGTTCGCCGATTAAATTAACCCTTCCCGGCGAAAAGAAAGTATGTTCGGCTGGTTTGCCGTATGCTTTTTGAAATTCCTGCTGTAAATTATCTTTCATTGAATGTATTATAGGTTTGATATATATAGGTTTGAACCGCCCGAATGGTCAAATATCCCGAAAAAAATCTAATATTGTAAAAAATACACTAATGAATTTCGATTTACCAGTGGAACGCCCCATAAACTCATTATAATGAAACAATATATAATTACCGGCCACGATTATACCGACGAAGGCGCATTTGATCGCCGGATGGCTGTACGCCCAAAACATTTGGAAGGTGCCGCCAAACTACGTGCCGAAGGCAATTATGTTTTGGGTGGTGCTATACTGGATGATGCCGGCCGCATGATAGGATCGGTAATGGTATTGCAGTTTGAAACCGACGAGGAATTGGAAGCTTACAAACAGCATGAGCCATACATCACACAAAAAATTTGGGAAACTGTGGATATAAAGCCATTTAAAGTGGCTCATGTGGTATAAAATAAAAAACGTCGTTGCTACTAACGATAACAACGACGCTTAGGTTCAATCAACAATTACTACCATAAACAGAACCTTATCACAATCAACTATAAACATAACGTGCTGGTTATGATAAGCGTTGCCTGCCTTGCAAAAATAATTTTTACCACATCAGCTCTTCGCAATTATAGCCGCAGCCGGTAATCATTTTTATAATATCATTATGATCCAGGTGGGTTGCTTCTATCCGGAGTACACAGTCAATATCTTCCAGGTCAATGTTCCATTGTAGGATCAGCGGATTGCCGTCGAGTGTTTTCTTGATCCGGATTCTATCTCCAATGGTTTGAATATTGGTTTTAAAGATCAATACATCAATTAGATACAAAGCGTTTGATTGTATGGCATTTGCCGATGAATAATTAAACAAATGTTGCGGCTGGGTTATTGGATATTGCTTTTGCATAGTGAAGGGTTTTAATATATTGACGCAAATTAGCAGCCCGGTGTGACAGCCCTATGTCAGCAGCAAAAACATTTTTGAATAATTAAATAACAGGTGATTCGATTACTCGGGAGAGATGGTGATGATGAACGTTTTCTTTACAGGATCGTAGGTAAACATTGCCTTGGTACCGTTAACCGTATTGGAACTGCTAATGGGGTTCGCCGGACTTTGATTATACAAAAACGTTTGCTGAAAGAACCAGGTAGTCCCTTCTTGTTTAGCCAGCAGATCTACAAAAAATGCCATTCGTGTAAAAGCCAGCCTACTCAAATTGCCATTTGCCGGTTGCGATACCGTCCATTGAGCCATAGTAACATTATCCTCGGTACCGGTAATTTCAACGCGGGAACCAAAGCTTCCTTTCGCGGTAAATTTGGGTGCGCCTTTGGTATTGGGTACAGGTTTAAAATGAAGCAGCGAGTCTGCATCCGTTAGGCTGTTCAGTAAATCGGTACGTGCAATTTGTAAGCCCTTATATTTACTTGTTTTTTGAACATTATCATCCGTTTTTTGCGCGTTCGCATTCAACTGGCTCATCGAGGCCAATGAAAAGAAGATTAAAAAAAGGCAGATCTGACGGGTAAACATAACGCAGGCCTAAATTAGGCATTTTTGATAAACGAAGGTGAAGTTGTTAACAGGTTATTTAGAATAAATTGATACTTTTAATAGTTATATCTATAGGTTTTGATGGAAAAGGTGTTTAAAGTTTCATGGTTTTTTAAGATAATATTTTGTGCACCTGTTGCATTTTTTTCTTTCATGTTAATAGCTACATCCGGTAGTTCAAGTTTTTCACTAAAAGTGTTTATCTTAATTATTATTGCATGTATGTTCTTGCTAATTTTAAATCAGTTTAAACGTAAAGTTATTATTACATCAGATTTATTCATTCGTATTAATCTGATCGAAACTATCCGGATTCCGCTTTCTCAGATTCAAGGATATAGAATTGTAGAGAAAGGTCAAAAAGTATATTATGGAGATAAATTTGTGCAGGATATATTTATATATGGAGGTTACAACAGTGAGTTATCTATGTGGTTGAGAGAAAACCTGATCAATCTTGATGAACAAGCCAGGGTAGAAGAGTATGCCCATATTTTAAACCATGTAAATAAACCGGTAAAAGATAATACTATTAGTTCCGAACCGAGATCGGAAAACCTTAAAGGAGGAATAGCGACCGAACCCGACTTGATTATAGATAACAATAATGCCATAAATGATACGATAAGTGAAGAAGAACTAGATAATAAGCTAGAATGGTATTTCAAAATTATGATTGCTTATGATACCATTGCTTTTATAGGTTTTCTTTTCAATATCGTTTCTCCAAACCTCATACTTATGTGCTGCATGGTTTTGTACCCAATTATAGGGCTCTTTATCATCGCGAAAAGCAATAGTTTGATCAGGTTGGTTTATAAAGAAACAAGCCCAAGGCACAGTTTATTTATTGGAATGGTAATTTGCTGTAGTGTATTGATTTTAACACGCATCAATTATGAACAGCCGTTTGTATTTACCTATTTCTGGATTTTGGGATTAATAATTAGCGCTTGTTTTATATCCGTTGCTTATTTTATTGATCATGCTGAGAAAAGCGAACCTTTTGATGGCAGGCGCTTGTGGCTTTTAGTGATAGGTTTGCTTTATGGATATGGCAGCCTAACCCAGATAGAATATGTTATAGGGTATTTTATGAAGTGATCACCCTGCGATTCTTAAATTCTTCCAACAAAATTTATTTGATGCTGTTTATCAAAACTAATAACCATAAAATTTATGACAGCAGGAGAAACCGTATCAGCCTTTTTGAAAGCCATGAATGCTGAAGATTTTAAAGCCGCCCGCCAATACGCCGGTGATGATTTGCAGTTTGAAGGTGTAATGGGATCGCGCGATGGGGCGGATGCCTATTTTAAAGACATGGAACACATGAAACTGAAATACGACATCAAACGCTTATTTAGCGATGGCGACGATGTAAGTGTGTTTTATGATATTGCGATGAGCGGAAAGTCGATTTTTAGCAGCGGCTGGTATCATTTAAAAGATGGAAAGATTAATACCATTAAAGTATTGTTTGACCCAAGGCCTTTGCTCGAGAAGAAAGACTAATAGAAAAACAACAAGCCACAGCTGGATAACGACTGTGGCTTGTTAGATAATTATATCCTGTATCTTAAAGCTATAGAATCGCCGATGGCGCTCAGTACGCTTCTATCTTCCATGTTGGTATCTTGTGGCTGCCACCTGCCCATGCTTTTAAAAAGCTTATATTCCTGTCCCTCAAATTGAACTGTAATATCCTGCTCCATAACCGATGGCTTATGGTTCAATATATAAAAAACGATATCCGAATTTTTGTAGGTTAATCGTAAAGGTAATGTTGTGTTCATATGGCCGGTTTTGATATTTTAATAGGTTTATAGCCAATGTTATACCAAACCATTTAAAATGCTTAAAAAGACTAATAATAATGCCATTTGGTGGGTTTTTGCTAAATAAATTAGTTGGTGTTTTATGCCGGTGTATATTATTTGCTGCATGTGCTGTATGCTGTAGCATATAAGTTTTTTACAGTCCGGCAGTCCCGAAATTAATTACCGCCGGGCGCTATTATTTATCAAAATAACCTAAGTATATTTGGGTACATCGTAAAAACCTATCATAAAAATGGCTTCACATTTTTTTAAAAACCGTAGGCTTAATATTGCCGCGGGAGCTGTAATCATCATTATATTTCTGGGTGTTTTATTGATCAGGCACCGGCATAAGGGTGATAGCAACGCGGCATCCAGTCAGTATGTGGAATCATACACGGCTGGATTGATCTCCAAAACAAGTGTCATCCACGTTAAGCTCTCTAACGATGTAGCAACCACTCACGCCCGTAACGAACCTGTTAATAGCGATGTATTTGATTTTTCGCCATCCGTTAAGGGGAAGGCTTATTGGGCCGATGAACGCACCATTGAGTTTAAACCCGAAAAAGACCTGGTACCCGATGCTGCTTACAATGTGGAAGTTGATTTGAGCAAAATTATTGAAGCAAAAGGCGATCAGGCGCATTTTAAGTTTGATTTTAAAACCTTTAAACCCGATTATACCATCAGCTTTGAAGGCTTGCAAACAGCTACCAATACATCGCTCGATAGGATGAAACTTACCGGTATTATCCAGATGGCTGATAAAGAAGACCCTGCTTTGGTGGAGAAGATGATCACTAAAACATACCCTTCCGAAGCGGTGATCACCTGGAAGCACAATGCCGCCAATAACACGCATACCTTTATTATCAATAATATTCTACGTACCAACCAGGAACAAAAATTAGATGTGCAATGGGATGGCAGCGTACTGAACATTGATGGCAAAGACCATAAAACTTATGATATACCAGCCGTTGGCGATTTTAAGGTATTGAATTTCCGTGCCGTGCAGGATCACGACCAGTATGTGGAAGTGCATTTTTCTAACCCGATTTTAGTAGGTCAGGAGCTTACCGGCCTAACTGGGATCAATAACGTGGCAGATATTGCTTACACCATTGATGGTAGTCTGGTCAAGATCTACGCGCCCGATCATTTAGATGGTAATTATTACCCTTTTGCTAACGAGGGTATTAAAGATATTAGTGGTAAAAAGATCACCACCAAATATTCGGGAAGTGTGTATTTTGAAAACAGGCTGCCTACGGTAAGCATCCCCGGCAAGGGCGTAATATTACCCGGAACCAGTAAATTGACCATGCCTTTTGAAGCCGCTAACTTAACCGCCGTTGATGTAAGCATTGTAAAGGTTTACGAAAATAACGTACCCCAGTTTTTGCAGAACAACGATTTTAACGGCGAAGACCAGTTAAGACAAGTGGCTAAGCCCGTGGTGCAAACCACCATCAGGCTGGATAAGGATAAAACCCTAACCTGAATAAAACCAACCGCTTTATGCTGGATATCGATCATATTCTGCATGCCGAGCCGGGAGCCATTTACCGTGTGCTGATAGGTTTTAGAAAAGAGTACTCGTTGTATAACTGCAAAGTTGGCGGTAAAAAGAAAGTTGAGGATAGCAGCAGCAATTCGGACGGTGAATACGAAGGGGATGGCGAAGAAGGTGGTTACTCGGGTAATGCGATTGACGAAGACGATGATTTTTGGACTCGCTATAACGCTTACTATCCGCAAGGTTATAATTGGAAAGAGCGTGAGGACCCGTGCAGTAACTCGTACTATACCAAAGATAAATGGGTGAGTCGCAACATTCTGGCATCAAACATTGGTTTGATCGTTAAACGTGCCGCTGGTAACGATATGCTGATAGCGGTAACCAATATTCTGGATGCATCGCCTATGAAAGATGTGAGCCTTGAATTGCTGGATTACCAAAAGCAGGTGATTTATAAAACCACTACCGATGGCGATGGCTTTGCCAAGTTTGTTTTAAAACGCAAGCCTTATTTGCTTGTCGCGAAGAAAGGTAACGAGCGCGGTTATCTTAAATTAGATGATGGTAACTCGTTATCACTGTCCAAATTTGACAGCGGTGGCGAGCAGATCCAAAACGGACTGAAAGGCTTTATTTATGGCGAACGCGGCGTATGGCGTCCCGGCGATTCCATATTTGTCTCGTTTATACTTGAGGATAAACTGCATAACATGCCGGCGGGTCATCCGGTAACGTTCGAGTTGTATAATCCATCGGGCCAGTTGTATCGCCGCATGGTGCAAACCGGCTCGGTTGATGGCTTTTATAGTTTCCATACGGCAACTACCACATCATCGCCTACAGGCAACTGGCAGGCCAAGGTAAAAGTTGGCGGTGCCTTTTTCGAGAAAACGATCAAGATAGAAACGGTAATGCCTAACCGTTTGAAAGTTGATCTTTCCTTCGGTGGGCAGGCTACCCTAACCAAGGGCAGCAACACTACCGGCACATTAAAAGCGCAGTGGTTGTTTGGCGGCATAGCCAATAGTTTAAAGGCCAAGGTTGATGCCTTCCTGTCGTCACAAAGCACACATTTTAAGGGGTATGATGCCTATGTGTTCGACGATCCTACACTAAACTTCAACACCCAAACGCAAACCGTTTTCGACGGCCGTTTGAATGAAAATGGCATAACCGAAGTTAAAGCCGATATTAATGTAGATAAACAGGCACCGGGCCAACTGCGCGCTAACTTTGTGATCAAGGTGTTTGAGCCGGGAGGTAATTTCAGCATCCAGCAAGTGGCTTTGCCTTATAATGTTTACCCCGGTTACGTGGGCATAAAAACACCTGCCGGGAGCAATTATACCGGCATGCTGCCCATTGATAAAGATAATCCGATAGATATTGCCGATGTGGATGCCAATGGTAATGCTTACCCCGGCACACGCACCGTTCAGGTTGAATTATATAAAATTCAGTGGCGCTGGTGGTGGGATAACGGCGATGGCGATCTGAGTAATTTTACGCAAAACCAGGTAAATAAATTGGTTACCACGCAAGAGGTGCAGGTAACCAATGGCAAGGGCCGCTGGCTGCTGAATGTGAAGCAAAACGATTGGGGCCGCTACCTGATCAAAATTAAAGACCCGCAAACAGGGCACTCCACAGGTAAGGTAGTCTATGTTGACTGGGCCGAGCGCTTACAGCAAGCCAACTCAACCGACCCAACCATGCTCTCGTTCACATCAAACAAAAAAGCATACAAGGTTGGCGAAGAAGCTACCATTACCATACCCACAGCCAACGATGGCCGCGCGTTGATCAGCTTTGAAAATGGCAGCAAGATTTTAAAATCGATTTGGATAGATACCCACCAGGGGCAAACCCAGTACAAGTTTACTGTTGAAAGCAGCATGGCACCTAACGTGTTTGTGAACGTAACCCTGCTGCAACATCACGCCCAGGCTGTTAACGATTTGCCTATCCGGATGTATGGTTTGATCGCTTTAGGGGTTGATGATCCGGGTACGATATTGAAACCGGTGATTGGTATGCCTGATAAGATCAAACCAGAAAAGCCATCGGCTATTACAGTTTCAGAAGCATCAGGCAAAGAAATGACCTACACCATCGCTTTGGTTGACGAAGGTTTGTTGGATCTCACCGCCTATAAAACACCAAATCCGCATAGCACATTCTACGCCCGTGAAGCGCTGGGTGTTAAAACCTGGGATCTGTTTGATTATGTGATAGGCGCTTATGGTGGTGGATTGGAACGTATTTTAGGGATTGGTGGCGATGGTTCGCTGGGGAATAATAAAAATGTATCGGTAAACCGCTTTAAGGCGGTAGTTAAATTTATGGGTCCGTATCATTTAAATAAGGGCGAAAAGCAAACCCATAAATTCACTTTGCCGCAATACATCGGTTCGATAAGGGCCATGGTTGTTGCCGGTCATGATGGCAGTTACGGCAGCGCCGAAAAAGCCGTGGCCGTTAAAAAACCGCTAATGGTACTGGCTACCTTGCCGCGTGTGCTTGGTCCGACAGAAAAAGTAGTTTTACCGGTTACCGTTTTCGCGATGGAGCCTAACATCAAAACGGTTGATGTTGAGGTGCAATCAAACGCGTTCAGTAATTTGGGTGGCGCGAATAAAAAACGGATCACGTTCACCAAAACCGGCGATCAACTGGTTACGTTTGAACTGGATGTGAAGAATTTTATAGGCGTAGGCAAGGTGAAAATAGTTGCCCGCAGCGGTAACGAATCGGCGGCGTATGATGTGGAAATGAATATCCGCAACCCTAACCCGCCCATGACCCGAACGCTCGAAAAAGAACTCAAACCCGGCGAAACCTGGAACACAACCTACGTTGCAGTGGGCATGGTGGGCACAAATAAGGCCACGCTCGAAGTTTCATCCATCCCGGCTTTAAACCTGGCTAAACGATTGAGTTACCTGGTGCAATATCCGCATGGTTGTGTGGAGCAAACTACATCCGCGGCTTTTCCGCAATTGTATTTAAACCAGTTGGTTGAGCTTTCGCAGAAACAGGTTGCCGAGAGTGAGCGTAATATCAAATACGCCATCAGCAGGTTAAACGGTTTCCAAACACCAAGCGGTGGCTTAAGCTACTGGCCCGGAACAGGCGAAGCCGATGAATGGGGAAGTAATTATGCCGGGCATTTCCTATTATCCGCGCAAAGCAAAGGCTACACCTTGCCGGTTGGCTTGTTGGATGGCTGGAAGAAATATCAAAAGCAAAAAGCGCAAAACTGGGCTCCCGATCCGCACCGTTTTTATGGTGATGATTTAACGCAGGCCTATCGTTTATATCTGCTTGCCCTGGCCCACATCCCGGAATTGGGTGCCATGAACCGTTTAAAAGAGTTTAAGTACCTAAGTAACGAAGCCAAATGGCGTTTGGCCGCCGCTTACAAACTGGCAGGCCAGCCCGAAATTGGTTTGCAGATGATAGCCAGCCTATCAACCGATGTTAAACCGTACAATCAAATGTATGGTACCTATGGGTCTGATGTTCGGGACGAGGCCATGATACTGGAAACCTTAACCTTGCTGAATCAACGGCCAAGAGCCCGTGCTGTGCTCCAAAAAGTTGCATCGCAACTGGCTACAGATGAGTGGTACAGCACACAAACTACAGCATACTCATTGTTGGCTATTGCCGAGTACTGCGGCGATAATAAAGGCGGTGGTAGGCTTACGTTCAATTATCAATCGGGTAAGGCTAAAGCGGCCATCAATACTAATGCTTATTTATGGCAAACGCCGCTGGCTGCAGATGGCGGTCAGGTTACATTCCAAAATAAAGGTGGTAACGTGTTATATCTGCGCTTAATACAACAAGGCCAACCGGCACCAGGCCAGGAATCGGCAGCAGCCAACCACCCCGATGTGTTAACGATGGAAGTTAATTATATTACCCTGAAAGGCCAGCCTGTGGACATAAGCAATATGAAACAGGGTACCGACTTCGTAGCCCAGGTTACTATTAAAAATACAGGGGGCCGGGGCATTTATAACAATATGGCGTTAACACAGATCTTCCCATCAGGATGGGAGATCTTGAATAGCCGCATGTTAAACAACGACGAGGTTTATAAATCGTCGGCATCCGATTACCGCGATATCCGTGATGACCGTGTGAATACTTACTTTAGCATCAACGAAAATCAAACCGTTACCTACTATGTAATGCTGAACGCGGCTTATACCGGGCGCTTTTACATGCCGGCCACTTATTGCGAGGCCATGTATAACTCGTCTATAAACGCGGTTCAAAAAGGTAAATGGGTGGAGATAGTTAAATAGATTTGAGATAGAATATGATCATCGATAATGAAATAAAAACCGAAGAACAAATACCCGCTGAAGCAAAAGCTTATCCGAGTATTACACCGGTTATTTGGCTGGGTGTGCGGTTTTTGTTGTACCAGGGTATTATAGGCGCTTTTTTGCTGATGATTCCGGATAGTTTGCATTTAAAACCCAACAAAAGCCTGCACACTTTACTAATAACACTTGCTTACGTAGCCGGTTGTTTACTAACCATATGGGTTGGCTATAACAAATTCAGAAAAAAGACGGGCAGGGTATTAAATTTTAGATTTAACCGGGTAGCTATTGTGCCGGTGTTGGTGAGTGTGGCTATTGTATTAACCATGCCAATATTAACTGATCCGGTATCGGTATTGCTGCCTATGTCTGATTATTGGAAAAAGGCGTTTGCAGATATGAACGATGGTACGATATCAATATTAACGGTTGTTATAGCCGCACCAATTTTGGAAGAAATGTTCTTTAGAGGAATTGTGCTTAATGGTTTACTTAAAAATTATTCGTCGCAAACGGCTATCGTTATATCTGCTGCCATATTCGGTGTTATCCATTTAAATCCGTGGCAGGCTATACCCGCTTTTTTAGGCGGACTTTTAATGGGATGGATGTATTGGAAAACCAATTCCATAATTCCGGGTATGGTATTACACTTTGTAAATAACCTGTTTTCGGTATCATTAAGCTGGGCTTTTAAAAATGCCGACACCTTTAAAGAGCTCATGAGTACACCTACTTACATAGCTTTGTTTGTACTTTGCTTTGCAGTTTCGATAGGTGGCTGGATGTTTTTAGAACGTTATTTTGAAAACAATCCCACACCCGAAGATGACGATTTTGAGCCAAAGTTAGTAGCGTTTGCGGAGGAAGAATAAACAAGCGCGTGGAGCTTAAAAAGAATAAAAGGAAGATCGTACTTATATCAACGGCTGTAATTTTGCTGTTGTGCTTTTGGTTTTGCCTGCCCCGGCAGTTATTTAACAAACCCACCTGTTTTATTATCGACGATGATAAGGGCCAGCTTTTGGGCGCGGCCATTGCTGCAGATGGGCAATGGCGTTTCCCTTACGATACCCTGGTTCCCGAAAAATTTAAGCAATGCATTATCACTTTCGAAGATAAACGTTTTGAGCATCACCCCGGTGTAGATGTGCTGGCTTTTGGCCGGGCTATCCGTCAAAACATTAAAGCCCGCCATGTAACCAGCGGTGGCAGTACCATCACCATGCAGGTGATCAGGCTGGCCAGTAACCACAGGCGCACTTTTTTGAATAAGTTGCTGGAGATGGTGATGGCGCTGCGGTTGGAGTTAACCCACAACAAAAAAGATATTCTGGCCTTGTATGCCAGCAACGCGCCGTTCGGGAGTAATGTGGTGGGGATAGACGCGGCATCGTGGCGGTATTTTGGGCGCAGTCCGGATAAATTATCCTGGGGAGAAATGGCGGCTATGGCGGTATTGCCTAATTCACCAACGCTGGTGCATCCGGGTAAAAACCGTTTTATCCTGTTAAGAAAACGTAACGATCTGCTGGATAAGCTTTACCGCGAAGGTATCATCGATAAAAGCACATCGGCATTAGCCAAATTAGAGCCCATGCCCGATAAGCCTGTACCTTTGCCACAACTGGCCCCGCACTTATTAGAGCGTTTTAAAAGCGATTACAAAATCAATAAGCAACAAGGCAGTACAAGGATCACAACCACCATTAAATCCGACTTGCAACAACAGGTTAATGATATTGTGGAACGGCACCACCAGGTTTTAAAGGCCAATCATATCAATAACATTGCCGCCATTGTGCTGGATGTGCAAACGGGAAACACGCTGGCTTATACAGGCAACATCAGCCATCCCGAAGATACTTTGATGGAAAGCCATGTGGATGTGATAGGCGCGCCGCGCAGTCCGGGAAGTACGCTTAAACCGCTTTTGTATGCCTCGATGCTGCACGATGGCTTTTTGTTGCCCAATAGTTTAATGCCCGATATTCCAACACAGATAGCGGGGTATCATCCGGAAAATTTTGATTTGGGTTATGATGGTGCCGTACCTGCTTCGATGGCCCTGGCACGGTCGCTCAATGTGCCGGCCGTTAAAATGTTACAGAAATATAAGTATGAGCGTTTTTATGATATGCTGAAGCGTGTAGGCATCACCACCTATAAACAACCGGCTGATTATTACGGCTTATCATTAATATTAGGCGGCTGTGAAAATACCCTTTGGGAAATGGCCGGAGCTTATGCCGATATGGCGCGGGTGCTCAATAATTATAACAACTACGCCGGTAAATATAATCCAGCCGATTATCATCCACCTACTTATATACGCAAACCTGCTACAAAGCCAGAGCTTGAAAAAAATGGATTGTTAGATGCAGGCTCCATATATTACACCCTGCAAGCTATGGAAGAAGTAATGCGCCCCGGTGAAGAAATGCTTTGGCAGCAGTTTGGCTCAACCCAGCGCGTGGCCTGGAAAACGGGTACCAGTTTTGGTTTTCGGGATGGATGGGCTATAGGAATCACACCCAAATACGTGGTTGGTGTTTGGGTAGGTAATACTACAGGCGAAGGCCGTCCCGGCTTAACAGGTATCAATACCGCCGCTCCAGCTTTGTTCGAGATCTTCCGTTTGTTGCCCGTTACCCGCGATTGGTTTGATATCCCGAAAGGCGAAATGGTGAAAATTGATGTTTGCCACGAGAGTGGTTACCGGGCAGGGGAGTATTGTACCAATAAAGATGAAATGTGGGTTCCCCGGGCGGGATTACGCTCGGCAGTGTGCCCTTATCACCAACTGGTGCACCTGAATAAAACCGAAAAATGGCAGGTGAACAGCGATTGTACACCGCCGGATCAGATCGTAAACAAAAGCTGGTTTGTGCTGCCGCCGGCCATGGAATATTACTATAAAACCAAAAACTACCAATATAAAGTGTTACCACCGTTCCGTAATGATTGCTCTCCGGCTGAAAGAATTGAACCCATGGAAGTGATCTATCCCAAAGAAGGCGCAAAAATATATGTGCCTTTAGAAATTGACGGCAAACGAGGCCGGATGATCTGCAATGTAGCGCATCGCCAGCCGGGCATCAAAATATTCTGGCACCTGGATAACGACTACGTTGGTGTTACGCACGATTTCCATCAGATGGCTTTGAACCCTGCACCAGGCAAACATGTTTTAACTTTGGTTGATGACAAGGGGAATACCACGCAGGTAAGGTTTACTATTTTGGATAAGGAGAAGTAATTGCCGGGATAAACTAATTTTAAAAAGGCTTAAACGTACATCTTTTTAAAAGGTTTCCGCTTATTAAAAATACTTACTCTATGGATTTGGTAGATATTGAAATTATATTTATGTTTGCCATCGAATCATGAAAACAACTGCCTTAAAATCAGCTTCAAAACAGCAAAACGCTGTGGCCCCAAACCGTAACATGCAAACATGTATCAACATGTGTATGTGCGGTTGTTGATAATTCTCCAAAATATCTTCCTGAATTTTATGTGGGTAGGTAAGTCTACCGAGATAATTTATAGGTTCAATGAACACCTGATCAAATCCCCAAACCAAAAACATGTGCTAATTAACTTCAGATATAAATAAACCGGCAAGGAAGCCTCGCCGGTTATAGGATAGAAGAATCAGCTACGTAACGCCAATCACTCACTGACCTTCACCAAGTTTTACGATAACAAATGAATCATTAACATAAAACCATTTTAAAGATATGGAAATATTTATCCATGCCAAATCAATACGAATACCCCGTTTATTTATTGTTACCGCTCTTCTTTTTTTTGTTCAGCTAAGTGCCTCAGCGCAAACAGATAACGCGCCAATCATCAATTCTAAATTATCAGGCCGTGTTTTAGATGCCGTAACTACCGAGCCATTACCCGGAGCCGTAGTTACCATTAAAGGTACCACGCATTCGGTTGCTACCGATGCCAATGGCCGCTTTAGCTTTGTAACCGGCCAAAAATTCCCATACACCTTAATTATTTCTTTTATAGGATACGAAAAGCAGGAACTAACCGCCAACGGCAGTCCGGTAGAGGTTCACCTCAAAGCCAGCCTAAACCAACTGAACGATGTTGTTGTAGTAGGCTACGGAACGCAAACACGTAAAAGCCTGGTAGGTTCGGTAAGTTCTATCAAAGCAAACGAAACTAAAAATACCCCAGTTGCCAGTTTTGACGCCCAGATACAGGGTAAAGCTCCGGGTGTGCAGGTCAACACCATGTCGGGTATGCCGGGTGAAGGTGTACGGATCATCGTTCGCGGAACAGCTTCTATCAATGCCAGTAATGATCCCCTTTTTGTGATAGATGGTATTATTGTGAATAATAACTCGCTTACTACCATTGATCTCGGCGCCAAGCAAACATCACCATTGGCAGATATTAACCCTGCTGATATTGAGAGTATTGAGGTTTTGAAAGATGCCAGTGCGATTGCAATTTACGGTTCACGGGCATCAAACGGTGTGGTTTTGGTTACTACCAAACGTGGCGATTATGATTCGGCCAAGCCGAGGTATAACCTCAATGTTTACGAAGGCTGGCAACATGCCGATCAAAGCCGTTTGTGGAAATTAACCACCGGCCCCGAGCATGCACAGATCGTAAATGAGCAATGGATCAATTCAGGTATTGATAACCCGGCTTTAAATCAAACTTTTGCCAACAGGCCATTCCGCCCGGTGAGTGAGGTGATCAATGGCGTTGCAGGTAGAGGTAACCCCCAGGATCAGCAGACTTATGATAAACTGAGCGAAGTTTTTAGAACCGCTCATGTTCAGAATTATGATTTTAGCGTAACCGGTGGTGGTAAAAAGATCCGTTATTATTTAGGTAGCGGCTATACCGATCAGGAATCAATACTGAAGCCGGCCAAATTTACCCGCGCCAGTGTTAAATTCAATTTTGACATCAAGCTGAGCGATGCCGTAACCTTTGGCTCGAGCAATGGTGTTTACCACACCTTCAGGCAACAAGTACGCGACGGGGCAGGGCAGGCGGCCGGTCACTTGCTGGCAGCGTTGCACTCACCAACGTATTTGCCTATCTATAATCCGGACGGTACACTGGCACGTGGTTCGCTTTACGAAAACGTAGAGAACCTGATCAATACCGATATCACGAGCATTACCACCAACAGCACCCGCTACGTGGGTAACCAATTTGTTGAAGTAAAACTGGCAAAAGGATTAAAGTTTAAAACTTCGGTGGGGTTAGATTATGATAATTACCACGAAGGCGAATACTTTAACGATCAAACCATTACGGGTGGTGTAACTTATCCGGGTGGTTATAAAAACTCGGTTCTCACCAATTATACCATCTTCCAAAACGAGCAAACGCTATCTTACATCAAAGATTTCGGCGGAAGCTCATTAAACCTCTTAATTGGTAATAGTATTCAAACCACCACCAGCGAATTAACCGGGGCAACGGGTTACGGTTTCCCTAACAACTCTTTTAAAGAGATCTCATCGGCATCAACCCGCACCTCTTCCGAAAGCAAATTGCAATCAACAATCGCTTCGTTTTTCGGACGCGTAAATTACAGCATTCAGGATAAATACTTTATAGAAGGTTCTATCCGTGCGGATGGCTCGTCAAAATTTGGTGCCAATAACCGTTGGGGATATTTCCCGGCGATAGGTGCAGCGTGGAGGATAAAAGAAGAACCCTTTTTAAAGGATAACAAACAGATCTCTGATTTGAAACTGAGGTTCAGCGTTGGATCGGCCGGTAACCAGAATGGTTTGAACGATAACGCGGCGCAAGGCTTATGGTCGGGCACGGCACAATATCCGGATAACTTAACCAGCGGTTCAAAAGCTGGTACAGCACCTGCGCAACTGGCTAATCCTGATTTGAAATGGGAGACGACTACCACATATAACGGCGGTATTGACCTGGGTTTATTCAACAACCGTTTGATTTTTGATATCACAGCATATTATAAATACACCACAAATGCCTTACTAAACCTACCCGTACCAACAGCAACGGGTTATTTAAGCACCTTAGCTAATGCAGGCGAGATCAGCAATAAGGGTATTGAGTTGGGCATCACATCAACCAATGTTAAGATCGATAAGTTTGAGTGGACAACCAACTTTAACTTTGCCCGTAACGTTAACCGGGCCGAAAAACTGGCCAGTCCGATCACCTTTGAGGCCCGCGAATATCTGCGAGATCAACAGGGTGCGCCGTTGGAAAGCTTTTGGTTATACAAGCAATTGTACGTTGATCCGCAAACGGGTAATGCCGTATTCCAACATGCGGATGGTACCACAGGTACAAGCGTTACGTCGGCAGATAGAATGTTATTGGGCACCTTGTTCCCTAAGTTTTCTGGTGGGATAACCAATAACATCACTTACCGTGATTTTGACCTGAACTTTTTCTTCTCGTACCAATACGGTAACAGTGTGTTCAACTTTAACAAATACATTTTAGAGGGTGGCGGTACCCGCGATGCATCGCGATCAATATTGGAAAGCCAGATGGATAGATGGACTACACCCGGCCAGATCACCAATACCCCGCGTGTAACCAGCGTAGGCAACAACTACAATATTGAGCAAAACAGCCGCTACCTGGAAGATGGTTCATTCATCAGATTGAAAACTTTAACGCTGGGTTATACCTTACCAAAATCGCTAACCAATAAGGCTCATATCGAACGCTTAAGGGTTTACGCGCAAGGTACCAACTTGTTGCTGTTCACTAAATATACTGGTCCGGATCCTGAATCATCGGGCAGTGGGATAGCCAACTTACAGGGTATCGATACCGCTACGCCGCCACAGCCTGTGGGTATTCAGTTTGGTTTAAACCTCACATTCTAATCGAAGAAATCATCATGAAAAAGACATTATATATCACCATTGCATTGCTGGCCACAAGCTTACAAGCCTGCAATAAATACCTGGATGTGCCATCGTACAACCAGGTATCCGATGCCAATACCATATTTGATAGCGCCTCGGCGCAAACCGCTGTTCGTGGCGCTTACCGCGGACTGGCAAGCTTAAATTACAGTGCTACTTTTCAAAATATCGTTTTGCAATCTGGCGGCGATGTGCGTTCCATCAACAATGCGCAAACCGATCTGAACGTGATCAACTATAATTTACGCTCGGATATTCCTTTGTTGCTAAAACTTTGGAGCAATAACTATAACACCATTAACAGGGCTAATCATATCATAGCCAAAGTTCCGGGTGTTAATGATATCAATTTAACTACCGCTTTGCGCAACCAGTTATTGGGAGAGGGTTACTTCATCAGGGCCTTGTCTTATTTTGACCTGGCGAGGTTATTCGGTAACGTGCAGATCTTTTTAACGCCAACCAACAGTGTATCCGATAAACTGGGTAAAGCCAAAAGCACCCAGGCCGAAGTTTACGCGCAGGTGTTAAGCGACCTGAATATTGCCGAAGGTTTATTGCCTGCAACTGTGGTACGTAACCGCGCTACCAAATATACCGTGTACGCTTTGCGCGCCAGGCTAAACCTGTACCAGCAAAAATATGATGCTGCCGAGGCTGATGTAAATAGCATTTTGGCTAACACAAATTACAAGCTGATTACACCATTTGCTTTGGCTGCGGGTACAACGGAATCTGTTTTAGAGTTATCTTACAATACAACCGACCTGAACCCTGCCTTCTCGTTATGGAACGGTAATAACAGGGCACTGGAGCCTAAAGCTACTTTGCATACTTTGCTGAATGACCCTAACGTAGGTGGAGGACGAAAAATATTATCTACCCAAATTGGTACAGGTATTTACGGCGGTATCTCGCCAACTAATGTTTCTGCTGGTTATGTGATCCGCACGGCAGAGCTTTACCTCATTCGCGCGGAAGCGAGAGCTAAAAAAACTGTGCCCGATTTAATTGGCGCAGCAAGCGATTTGAATCAGGTGCGCAACCGTTCCGGATTAGCTAATACTACGGCCGTAACTCAAGGTGATATTATTTTGGCTATTGAAAATGAGCGCCGTGTAGAGTTCGCTTTAGAGCCTCACCGCTGGTTTGATTTGGTACGCACCGGTCGTGCTCCAGCGGTGCTGAATCTAAACGATCCGAACAAATACATATTCCCGATACCGGGCGCCGAAATACTGGCCAATCCATCATTAACTCAAAACCCAGGCTATTAATCAAAATATTAATTATCTACCTATGAGTGAATTAACCGTAAACCAAACAGCCCAGGGAGAAGGGCTGTTTAAAAGAATCATAGCCCGCTTTGGCAGCATTAGCAAGCCAACGCAGGTTTTTAAAGAATGGACAGGTTGGGAGAAAAACCTGTTCCGTTTCTTCTTTGTGTTCATCGTAATACTGAGCGTACCGCTCGATTGGAAGTTTTACCATGAACTGTTCAGCATCAACTGGCTGCATTTACACCTGCACGATTTGTTCAAGCTCACCAAATACCAGGTGCAATTTATATCGAACAGTAAGCTGCCGCAATACGGCATTGGCGGCTTTGCTAACTGGGGAATAGCCATTGTGCTTTCGGCGATAGGTGCCGCCATTTGGGCCAACCTGGATAAAGGTCGTAAAGAATATACCACGCTATATTACTGGCTGCGGGTTATTGCCCGCTACCGTTTGGCTGTGGTATTGATCACCTATGGCTTTATCAAATTCTTCCCGCTGCAAATGCCTTATCCATCATTGAGCGATCTGTTGACCAATTACGGTGATATGTTCTCGTGGAAGATCTATTTCCAAACGCTGGGCATCTCTCCGCATTACGAAACCTTTTTGGGCTTTGTTGAGATTTTGGCAGCCTTCCTTTTATTCAATCGCAAAACGGTGACTTTTGGTGTGGGATTGATATTCGGTTTCATCGGTAACGTAGCCGTGGTGAATGGTTTTTACGATGTCGGCGAGCAGCAACTCAGTACCTTCATTGTATTGTTAGCCGCATTTTTGTTTGTGAACGATATTCCCCGCCTGTACAACATGCTGGTTAAACAGGTACCAACTTATGCCAATAAACTGATCCCCGATTTCTCGGACGAAGCGTTGCGAAAAACGAGAACAGTATTACGTTCAGCCTTTTTGGTTTTTGTATTGCTGTTTGCTTACAAGGCTTTTGATAATTATAAAAATGATCCTTACAAAATCCCCCACGAGGCCGGTTTAAGTAAAGCTTATGGCTATTACAACGTGCGCCAGTTTGTGTTGAATAAGGATACCATTCCATACTCTAAAATTGACCATAACCGTTGGCAGGATGTGGTTTTCGAAAAATGGTCGACCGTTACCATCAAGATCAACCGCCCCGTTAAAATTGATTTTACCAGCGGAGAGGATGCTCCCGAAAAGGATATCGATCGTAATTATGAGCTGGCCGGGCACAGCGGTCGCCACTTTTTTTATTACCAGATCGATTCGGTTAAGCATACGCTTTCGTTGCAAAACAAAAACATCAATCACCGTAACGAAAAGCTATTCCTTACCTACACCCGCCCCAATGCATCAACCATTATATTGGCCGGTGTGAACGAGAACCGCGACTCGATCCATGTGATACTGGATAAGGTTGATAAAAAGTACATGATGCTCGAGGGCAGGCGCAAAGTGGTAAAACTGTAACGATCATCTTCAAATTAAAAATCAGAAACTATGTCAACAATAGATATTAATCCTGAAGTTATTGCCGATGCATCGCCAAAGGTAAAACCTGTTAATGGAGCAGAAAAACCCGCCCCGCATGCCTGGAAAGAGTACCAAAAGATAGTGTTCCGCATCTTCTTTTTGTACATGCTGTTTTTATGTATCCCAACTTACTCAGCTTTTTACGAGGGGATTATTAAACTTAAATTCTCGAAGATCACTTATAATGATCTGCAAACCATTGTAGCCTTTTGGCCGCCACAGATCATCACCATCGAATCGGAAGAAGGGGTGTTTGGAATCCTCAACTATATCAACCTGATACTGGTATTTAGCGGCTCGGTTATAGGCGCCGGTATCTGGACATTGATTGATAGAAAAGCCGTGAGTTATGATAAGCTTTACTATTGGATAAGGGTTTTGGCCCGTTACCGTTTAGCTTATGGGATGATAGGCTGGGGATGTAAAAAAATATTCCCTATGCAAATGGTGTTCCCTACCGTAGGGATGCTCAATACGCCGTTTATTGATATGGCGGAGAAAAAATTGTACTGGAGCCACGTGGGTGTTTCTTTTGGTTATACGGTGTTTTTAGGCTTTGCCGAATTGATACCGGGGCTGCTTTTACTGCATCGTAAAACGGCTGTATTGGGTGCCGCTTTAGCTGCAGTAGTAACCTTTAATATTTGTATTGCCAATCACGCTTATGATGCGGGTGTGGCTGTTCCGGCGGCGTATTTTGCTATTATCGGGTTCTTTATCACCTGGTACGATCTGCCTAAGATCTGGAACCTGATCGTGAACGAGCGCGATGTTTTGCAACCTTACCATTACTATCCTGTAATACCGAAAGGGTGGAAACGCAATTTGGGTAACACCATTAAATGGGTATTCAATTTCATCTTCTTCCCGGTAACGGTTGCCTTATGGGGATGGGGATTTTTTAATGGGAATAACTATAATATTCCGAGTACACCAGGTTTGCCGGGTACCAAAGGGTACTACCAGGTAACGGAATTCAGGTTGAACAATAAGCTGATCCCTTACTCACCGCAAGATTCTATCCGCTGGCAGGATGCTACGTTTGAATCCTGGTCGTCGTTAAGTTATAAAACCAACCGCGGCGCTGTTGCGGATAGGATGATAGGTTACTCGCCACTAAGGGTAGTAAAAAACAAGAACAAAAAGCTAAACGAAGGCGAATCACAATTTGCAGATAAGCTGGCTAAAGAGAAAAAGAACCGCGATATGGGTGTAACCCGATGGGAGGTTGGCGGTATGGCCGGCGAACGTCGTTACTTCTTCTACAAAGCCGATACGGTGAAACACATCCTGTATCTGCAAAACAAAAACATTCATTATAAAGATGAGCGACAGGTTTTACATTACAGCATACCATCGCCAAACCGCATTATTTTGAATGGGATTAATGAGTTTAAGGATTCTATTTACGTGGTGCTGGATCGGTCGGATAAAAAGTATCCGCTGGTAGAGGGACGTCAAACCAAGATCAAAGAGTTTTAATGGGTTTAGCTAAAACGGAATATGACGCGGTTGTAGTCGGCTCCGGTCCAAATGGGCTGGCAGCCGCTATCTTATTGCAGCAACACGGGCTTTCGGTTTTCTTGCTGGAAGGCAAGGACAAAATTGGAGGCGGGTTGCGCACAGAAGAGCTAACCTTGCCGGGATACCTTCACGATGTTTGCTCAGCGGTGCACCCTATGGCCGCGTCATCGCCGTTTTTTAAAAGCTTGCCTTTAGAGCAATTTGGGTTAGAATACATCTACCCCGAAATAGCCGCCGCGCATCCATTTGATAACGGAACAGCAGCGGTTTTAAAAAACTCCATAACCGATACGGCTAAGCTATTAGGCACCGATGAACAAGCTTATTTAAAACTGATACAACCCATAGTAAACGATTGGCCGTTAATTGCCGATGATGTTTTAGGGCCTTTAAACTTTCCGAAGTATCCCATTAAAATGGCAAAGTTTGGATTACCTGCTTTAAGCTCAGCAACAAAACTAGCTCGCAGGTTTAAGACCGATGAGGCAAGAGGTTTATTCGGCGGAATGGCGGCGCATTCCATTCAGCCTTTGGGTAATTTAACCACATCGGCTATTGCCTTGGTGCTGATGGCGGCTGGGCATTTAAAAGGCTGGCCCATCCCGAAAGGCGGGTCCGTATCTATCGCGAAAGCTTTGGGAGATTACTTTGTTTCCCTTGGCGGGACGATAGAGACCGGGGTATATGTAAAATCGTTAGCTCAATTACCATCCGCCAAAGCGGTGTTATTTGATGTTACGCCTCAACAATTGCTGCAAATAGCCGGGCATAAATTCTCGTCTGTTTACAAATGGCAGTTGGAGCGTTATCGTTACGGCATGGGCGTTTTTAAGGTAGACTGGGCCTTAGCCGAACCCATCCCTTTCACTGCAAAGGAATGTGAAAAAGCCGGAACACTCCACTTAGGTAATACGTTCGAGGAAATAGTACGATCGGAAAAACAAAGTTCATTAGGCCTGCACCCCGAAAAACCATTTGTGTTATTGGCACAACCCAGCCGTTTTGATGCCAGCCGTTCCCCGGAAGGTAAGCATACCGCATGGGCCTATTGCCACGTACCCAACGGCTCAAGGGCCGACAGAACCACCGCCATTGAAAACCAGGTAGAGCGTTTTGCCCCCGGTTTTAAAGACAGGATACTGGCCAAACATGTAATGGATACCAAACAATTAGAAAATTACAATCCCAATTACATTGGCGGTGATATTAATGGTGGAATAATTGATGTTGGCCAACTATTTACCCGGCCGGCTTTGCGCCGTTCACCTTATAAAACATCGGCAAAAGGTATTTACATCTGTTCATCATCAACACCGCCGGGTGGTGGGGTACATGGCATGTGCGGGTACCATTCGGCTAAGCAGACCTTGCGGGACGTTTTCAATATTCAAATCAAATCATAAAAACAGAAATAACAATAATAACATGGCAGAGAACATTAATCACGCAGCAGCACCCGACGAGGCAGAAATTACACCGGAGAAAAAAGGCTTCTTTAAATCATTCACCGAAGATTGGTGGGCTGTTTGGCTTGGCTTGGGTGTAGTTGGCGTGGCTTACATTTTTTACCTCTCGGGCTCCAGTATTTCGTGGCTCGCGGTGGCTCCGGCTAAATGGTCAACTTGGTCGCAACTGTGTGCGCAGCTATCAACAAACGGCATTAGGTATGTGGCTTTGCTGGCTACATTGCTGCTCGTTTTTACCATAGTTACTTCGTTTATCGGGCAAAAGCCAAAAGCATTTATACCGGCTTTCATTTTCATATTTGTTATTTCCACCATCATTTACATAGCCGGCAGTTGGGATCAGGCCAATCGTTACAATCTTGAACCGCCTTTAATGGCCCTCGCGCTTGGTTTATTTATCTCGAACGTAATTGGACTACCGCGCTGGCTTGATGCCGGTTTTAGGGTTGAGTTTTATATTAAGCTTGGTATTGTGTTATTGGGCGCAACATTGCCTTTTACCTTAATCATCTGGGCCGGGCCGGTAGCCATTTTACAGGCTTCAATTGTTTCGCTGGTTACTTTTTTAACTATATTTTTTGTTGCCCGCAAGCTGGGGCTCGATCACCGTTTGGCGGCTGTATTAGGTGCCGGGGGTGCTGTTTGTGGCGTGTCGGCATCCATCGCTATAGCGGGAGCGGTTCGTGCTAAAAAAGAGCATCCGCCAATAGCTATCAGTCTTGTGGTATTTTGGGCCATTATCCTCATTTTTACTTTACCGCTGGTTGCACGTGCGCTTAATTTGCCTACAGGTGTAGCCGGTGCCTGGATCGGAACATCAGAATTTGCGGATGCCGCCGGTTTGGCCGCAGCACAATCTTATGGTGGCTTAGCCGGTACACATGGTATTGCCGGTACGGCAGACCAGGCGCTTGCATCTTACACGCTGATCAAAGTTATTGGTCGCGATATTTGGATCGGTATCTGGTCGTTGGTGCTGGCCTTGATTTCAGTTACCTATTGGGAACGTTCCGAAACCAATTCAAAGGTGCAGATTGGCCAGATCTGGTGGCGCTTTCCTAAATTTGTGATCGGCTTTTTGGTTGCGTCAGTACTTACAACGCTCATTGTTCATGGGCACACACTGGCCGATTATAATAAACTGGTAAAGCCTTCGCTCATCCTGCCTATCACATCCTTAAGAACCTGGGCCTTCACTTTTAGCTTTTTGAGTATTGGATTAACAACCCGTTTTCGCGATCTGGCTAACGCGGGTGTAAAGCCATTTATAGCATTTACTGTAGGGGTTATTGTGAACGTAATTTTGGGGTATATCTTGTCGATAGTGGTATTTGGGCACTATTGGGCAACTGTTGTAACACATTAAGTTATGGATATTTTTAAGCTGGTTAGTGTGCGTACCTCGGGAAACACTTGCCAAAAGTGCGCGCATTTTAAAAATGATCCGGTTTTTGTAGAAGAGGCTTATCCCGGACTTACATCCTTTAGTTCGGGGTACGCTTCAGTTCGCGATCAGGATGGTTTTTGCGATTATAATGCGCTCTATCTTTCTGCACGGGATAGCTGCTCAAGCTTTGTGCCGCGTATATCTTAATTTAAGTGCAATTACTAAGCTTTGTGCATTATGTAACAAAGATATTATATAAAATACTTACTCTATAGATTTGGTAGATATTGAAATTGTTTTTATGTTTGTCTCGAATCATGAAAACAAGTGTAACTCATACAGCAATAGTACCACAAGGTATTTGTCTTCAAATTAAGGTCATGTGTCTCGACTCAGAGATGTGCATGATGTGCAGCTGTTGCTAAATTCGATGGTATAGGTTTAGCCTACCACTTGTTTAATTAGTCTCCCAAAAAAATCTCAACGAATAAAAAATGTGTTAAAGCAAATGGCAAAATAAAACCGACAGGGAAGCCCCGCCGGTTCATAGAAAATGAAAGATCAGCTCTGTAACGCCAATCACTTACTGATCCTCATTCCTGGTTTAAGCAATAATAAATTATCAACAAAAACCTGTTAAATATGGAAATATTTATCCGTAGAAAGAAATCACGACTACCCTTTTTACTCTTCTTAATACTTGCACTCTCATTCAGTCCGGGCACAATACTGGCACAGTCAGAGTTTCCTGCTACTATCAATTCTACATTGGAAGGAACGGTTTACGATCTGACAAGCAAACAGCCTTTACCCGGTGCAGTTGTCCGCATAGTAGGTACAACCCACGCCGTATCTACCGATTCACGCGGTAAATTCAAATTTGTAACCGGGCAGAAATTCCCTTATACACTCATTATTAGCTTTGTTGGTTATGAGCAAAAGGAGCTTACAGCCAACGGCAGCCCGGTTGAAGTGTTTTTAAAAGAAAGCGCCAACCAACTCAACGATGTAGTTGTGGTAGGTTATGGTACACAAACCCGTAAATCAATTACCGGTTCGGTTTCAACAGTAGCTGTTGATGAGGTTCGTAATAAACCCGTAGCTACTTTTGAAGAACAACTGCAAGGCAAAACTCCGGGTTTACAGGTAAGTGCCTCAACTGGTGTGCCGGGCGATGGGATGTATATCCGCATCCGTGGTACCACATCTATCAACGCAGGTAACGATCCATTGTATGTTATTGATGGTGTGTATGTGAACAGCGGTTCGTTGCAAACCATTACTACACAAGGGCAGGCCAGTAACCCGTTGTCGGATATTAATCCGGCAGATATTGAAAGTGTAACCGTTTTGAAAGATGCCGATGCTACAGCAATTTATGGTGCCCGTGCCGCTAATGGTGTAATTTTGATCACTACCAAACGCGGTAAATTCAATACAGCACCTAAGGTTAGTATAAATACTTATTTCGGCGCGGCAAAGGCTCCTAAATTATGGGATTTGGTTACCGGACCGGAGCACGCGCAATTGGTTAATGAATTTTATGCTAACTCGGAAGCCGACGCGATAGCTGCCAATAATACTGCTGCGATAGCAACCTATAAATTTTTGCCTTTCCGTGCTTTAACTGATAATCCTACGGCCACACCGGCCCCGCGTGGTTTACCGCAGGACCAGCCAACTTACGATAGGTTGCACAAAGTATTCCGCACAGGTTTTCTGCAAAATTATGATGCCTCGGTATCTGGCGGTAACGATAAAACCACTTACTATATCGGTGGCGGTTTTAACTCACAACAGGCGGACCTGAAAACAAATGATTTTAGGAGAGGAAGCTTTAAACTTAACCTGGATCAAAAGATCAATGATATTTTTAGTATTGGAACGAGCAATATTATCACCCAAACTTACCGTACCAATGCCCGTGTAGGTGATGGTCCGCAGGGAGGGATATTGCAATCGGCTTTGCATACGCCAACTTATTTACCAGAGGTGAATGCTGATGGCAGTCCGGCTAAATGGGCGGGTTTTGATAACCTTGATGTATTGCTGAACAATACAGATATGCATTCAACAAGCAGCCGCCTGATCAGTAATGTATATGGCGAAGCTAAGATCACACCTGATCTGAAATTCCGCACAAGCTGGAGTGTAGATTATGATAGCTACAATGAATTTCAATACTGGAATAGTTTAACGATCATCGGCGCGGCCAACCATAACTCGGGTTCAAACGCTACAACAACCAACTCTATCTGGACCAACGAGAACACCTTGTCTTATAACAAGAAATTTGATAAGCATACTTTCGGTGCTTTGATCGGTAACTCATTGCAAGGCTCTGTTTACTCGAGCGCTACGGCAAATGGTACTAATTTTCCGAATGATTCATTTAAACTGATCGCGTCTGCGGCAAGCACAACAGCTACATCTACCGAAACCAAGTATAACTTGTCTTCATTTTTTGCAAGGGTGAACTACAATTTTAACAATAAGTACTACGCCGAGTTTAACGTTCGTGCCGATGGTTCATCACGCTTTGGTGCAAACCACCAATGGGGTTATTTCCCGTCAGCGGGTTTAGCCTGGAGAGCTAAAGAGGAAGAGTTTTTAAAACACGTATCTTTTGTAAACGACTTGAAAATACGTGGTAGCATTGGTGTTACCGGTAACCAGAATGGCATTAACGATTTTGCTTCGCGCGGATTATGGGGAGCAGGTGCCAATTACCTGAGCAATCCCGGAACTTTAGCGCAGCAATTAGCTAACCCGGATCTGAAATGGGAGAGTACCCGCCAGGCCAACATCGGTTTGGATCTGACTTTGTTTAACGAACGTTTAACCATCAGCGGTGATATCTATGATAAATACACCAGCAATTTGTTATTGAATTTGCCGCTGGCATCATCGTCGGGTTATACCTCGATATTGACCAACGCGGGCGAAATGAGTAACAAAGGATTTGAGTTTAACATCAGCAGCGTTAACATCGATCTGAAAGATTTTAAATGGAACACCAGTTTCAACTTTTCGCGCAATGTGAATAAGATAGAAAAACTGCCAACTCCGGTAGTTGCTGCTTACGCTGCTGAGAGAATGGTTCAGGGCTTATCTATGTACACTTTTTATGCTTACAAACAATTGTATGTTGACCCACAAACCGGTAATGCAGTTTATGATGATGTTGACCATAATGGTGTGATCAACTCTAACGATATCGAACCCGTAGGCAATGCTTTGCCGAAGTTTACAGCGGGCATTACCAATAACTTCCGTTACAAAGGGTTTGATCTCTCGGTGTTCTTTAACGGGGTTTATGGTAACAGCGTTTACAATAACAACAACTACTTTTTAGAAGGTGGCGGTACCCGGGATGCTAACCGTGCCATTGATACCTACCAGTTAACCAGGTGGCAAAAACCAGGTGACATTACCGATATGCCACGCTTAACTGCATTAGGTACAAATTATACCATTAGCCCAACCAGTCGTAATATTGAGGATGGCTCATTCATCCGCCTAAGCAATGCAACTCTGGGTTATACTATCCCTAAAAGCATTACTGAGAAAGCGAGAATATCTAACGTAAGAGTTTATATAAGCGGTTCAAACCTGGCGTTATGGACGAAATATAAAGGTCCGGATCCGGAGATCAACGTGTCATCATCGGCAACAGTTTTGGGTTACGATCTGGGAACACCACCTATTCCGCGCACCATCCAGGTAGGCGCTAACATTACTTTCTAATCTCTATACAGACATGAAAAAATTCATTTATATCTCAACCATATCAACAGTATTGCTACTATCCAGCTCATGCAAAAAGTTTTTGGCGGTGGAGCCGGAGCTACAGGTTGATCAATCGCAAGCTATTATTAATGCCGGTACTGCCGCTACGGCAGCCAACGGGTTGCTGAGCACTTTAGCCAGTAACAATTATTACGGTTCAAACTTCCCGGCACTATCATACCTTTCTGGTGGCGATATTACCTGGACAGGTTCGCAAGGCGACCCAAGCGAAATCACCAAACATTTAACATCTGCTACCAATGGTTACGTTCAATCGGCGTGGACGGCAATTTATAAAACCATTTCGGGAGCTAATTATATTTTAGACCGTGTGCCCAAGGTTAGCGATCCGTTATTAACCACGGCAACAAAAAATCAATACCTGGGCGAAGCATACTTCATCCGTGCGCTGGCTTATTTTGATCTGGCACGTGGCTGGGGTGGAGCGCAAATTATTTTGACACCTACTATTGTACCAACAGATAATACCGGCGTACCACGCAGTAGCGTTGCCGATACCTATGCACAGGTTTTAAAGGATTTAAATGCTGCTGAGCCTTTAGTGCCAACAGCGATAAACCGCAATCGCGTAAGCACTAAAACTGTTTGGGCCCTAAAAGCACGCTTATACTTATATACCAAACAATGGGCACTGGCCGAGCAATATGCTACCCAGGTCATAAGTAGTACCGATTATGGTTTGGTTACGCCTTACAGTGCGTTTTTTGCCAACAATGCGGTAGCAACTTCAGAGTCGGTTTTTGAATTGGCTTATGCGGCATCTAATACTAACGGGCATAGCGTGTGGTGGTTACCACCGGCTTTAGGCGGCCGCCGTGAGTGGGCTCCTAATGATGCTTTGGTTGCTTCGTTAAATAACCCTGCCATTGGTGGCGGCCGCAGCGCATTGCTGGGTCAAACCGCGGCGCCGGGTAATTTATGGTACGGCAAATTGTATTACCGCTCACCGCTGGGTACCGATCCGGCTTACGTGATCCGTATTGCTGAACTTTATTTTATCCGGTCGGAAGCGAGAGCGCAGCAAGGGAATATTGTTGGTGCAAATAGTGCTTTATCGGATTTGAATGCTGTGCGTGCCCGTGCGGGTGTTGCTGCAAATACTACAGCTACAAGCCTGAACGATATTATACTGGCTTTAGAAGCAGAGCGCAGGGTGGAGTTTCCGTTTGAGACTGACCGCTGGTTTAATTTGGTGAGAACAGATAGGGCGCAAACGGTATTATCGCTCGCTGATAAGCACCTGTACCTGTTCCCGATACCATATAACGAAACACTGGTAGATCCAAATCTGGCCGGTGTGAATAGAAATCCTGGTTATTAATCGTCTACCTAAAAAAATCAAATCATGAAAAAAGTAATTGTAAAAGTCGTTTTGAGTTTGCTGGTTTTGAGTTCGGGAGCCGTTGTGGCTCAGCAAAAAAGCAGTTTTGTTGGTCCCGAAAAGGGAACTTTAATTATTGTTGGCGGCGGTAATGTTGGCTCCGAGATCTGGGCTAAGTTTGTTGAGAAAGCTGGCGGAACTAATGCTAAGATCATTTATGTGCCAACTGCGGGGGATGATTCAACCATAGCTAAAAATAATTCTATCACATTAACTAAGCTGAAAGAGCTTGGTGTAACTAACATAACCGTATTGAATACCCGTGATCCAAAAGTGGCCAATACAGAACAATTTGTAGCACCAATTCGCGAGGCAACCGGTGTTTGGTTTGAAGGCGGCCGCCAATGGAAAATTGCCGATGCTTATTTAAATACCCTAACCCATAAAGAATTTAAGGCTTTGTTAGATAGGGGCGGTGTAATAGCAGGTACATCTGCGGGTGCAACTATACAGGGTTCTTACCTTTTCCGTGGGGATACCAAAGGCAATACCGTTTTGGTTGGTGATCATACCCAGGGTTTAGATTTTATCCATAACGTAGCTATTGATCAGCACATTCTGAAACGTAATCGCCAGTTTGATCTGCCGAGCTTTATCAAAACCCGTCCTGATCTGTTAGGTATTGGTATTGATGAAAGTACAGCCATTGTAGTTCATCAGAACGAGTTTGAGGTGATCGGTGTTTCTTATGTGGAGATCAACGATGCGCAACAATACGCCGGTACAAGTAAAAACCCGTCGAGCGATTCGGGCAATAACGGCCCGTTCTACTTCCTGAAAAAGGGCGAAAAGTTTGACCTGCAAAATCGCAAACTGATTTCGGCACCGGGTGCAAAACCATCAAAGGTGACAGCTAACTAAATGGAATTAAGCCGGGTGACTGAGTGGCCAAGTTGGGGTTTGCAAAACCTTTTACGGTAGTTCGAATCTACCCCCGGCGTCTTAATTATATATGATCAAATCATCAATAGTAAAATGAGTACAGTACAACATTCAACACCCACGCAGTGGACAGAAAAGGAGAAGGCGATATTCCGCTTCTTCTTCCTCTTCTTCGTTATACAGGCGCTGCCACTGAGCGTGGACTTTTTTAAAACCCTTTTCAGCATTAGCTGGCTGCATTTGAGTTATGGGGATATTTTTAGTCTGGCGCGTTTTTCGCCAAGGTTTATCCCCGGTAACGATACTTTGTTTAACTGGCTTATTGTAGCGGTTTTGGCAGGGATAGGCTCTGTAATATGGAGCAAATCAAGCCTGAAGAATCAAAACTATGATAACCTGTACTACTGGCTAAGGGTAGTGGTGCGTTACCGCCTTGCCATTGGGATTTTGGCTTATGGCTTTATCAAGTTATTCCCGTTGCAGTCGCCGTTCCCGTCTATCAGTAACCTGAATACCAGTTATGGCGATTTTACCGATTGGAAGATATTTTCAATGAGCTTAGGTATCGTACCTAATTACGAATCGTTTTTGGGGGCTGTAGAAGTTATAGCAGGCTTGCTATTGTTGTTCCGTAAAACGGCAACTATTGGGGCGCTTATTATTATTGTGTTTACGGGTAATGTATTCATATCAAACCTGGCTTACAGCGGTGGCGAATATGTGTACAGCTTTTACCTCATCAGCTTCGCGTTGTTTGTGTTGCATTTTGATGCGATCAGAATTTATAACCTCATCTCGCTTGAGCGGCCTACTGAACCAAACAAATTTAAGCCGGTATTTGAGGGTAGCCGTAAAACCGCGCGTTTGGTGCTCAAAAGCTTCATCATCTTCTTCTTTGTTTTCCTTTACGGATTTAAAACGTATTCAGGTTCGCACCATGATGGGTACCAATTCCCACGAACGAAAGGTTTAAGCAAGGCCAGCGGCATTTATAATGTGAGTGAGTTCAGAATCAATAATAAAACCTTGCCTTATTCGGCAACCGACTCAGTAAGATGGAAGGATGTAGTGTTTGAAAAATGGGCAACCATTAGTATCCGATCAAATCGACCTGTTATTATTGATTCTGCAAATTATGAACAGGTGATCAAAAAAGATGAAGACCGTGACTATGAATTAGCGGGCTCCATAGGCAGACATTATTATAGTTATACTATTGATACCGTAAACCACACCTTGCTTTTACAAAATAAAAACAAGCACTACACAGGCGAAAAACTGCAATTGAAATATGCAAGGCCAGATACCACCACCATCATATTATCGGGCATCGATCAGCATAAAGATTCGGTTTATGTGGTGCTGAACAAGATCGATAAAAAATATCCACTTGCTATGGGCCGCCGCAGGGTGCTTAAACTTTAATTGAATAACAGATAAACCTTCATACAATGTCTGATCAAAAAACTCATCCGGATCAATCCGGATCAAATACAAATCAATCACAAAAGGGCGCGGCATGGTCATGGTACAAAAAGCTTGCCTTCCGCATTCTGTTTGTGTTTCTGCTGGCTATGTGTATCCCGTTTAGCGGCAACTGGTATGGTAATTTGTTTACCATTAACTGGTTAAGGCCACATTACCGGGATATTTATGATATTGCGCGCTTTCAGCCAAGCTTTACCCAGTTTTTTGGTGGCAGAAGGGATTATGATATTACCGATGCACCTACCACAACCGATGCCACCAATGATGATAAAGGCGGCAAGAAGCATAAAAAGTACGATACCGATACGCTTGCTGGTGTGGCAACGGGCAAACACCATCACCGCCACGAAGGTGGTGATACAACCCAAACTGGAAAGCGTCAACATAGGGGTGACTCAACAATTGCTGGCAATTTAGGCGAAGGAGAACATCATAAGCATCACCATAGAGATACGGCTAATGTTGATAGCGCATCAGCCATAGCTGTGAACGGGAAACACCTGCACCGTGGCGATTCGATCACGGTTGATTCTACTCAGCATGATTCAACTAAGATAGCGACTGTTGCGGCTAGCCCCCGTAAAGGAGATCGTGGTGATTCTGCGGCGTTACCACCGAAGAGAAGTTTTTTAGCTGATTATACCGATTGGGGGATAGCCTTTTTGATAGGAATAGTGGGAGGCTTGATCTGGACTTTGCTTGATCGTAAAAGCAAATCATACAACATACTCTATTATTGGATACGGGTTGTGGTCCGTTACCGTGCAGGTATCGGAATTATCGGTTTTGGATTTACCAAACTATTCCCGACGCAAATGCCATACCCATCGCTGGGTTTGTTGAACAGTAACTTTGGAGATTTTACGGCACAAAAGATCTACTGGATGTCGGTAGGTATTGTTCCCTGGTACCAGGTGTTTGGCGGTATTGTTGAGATAGCCGCCGGTGCCATGCTGTTTTACAGGAGAACAACCACCTTTGGCGCTATTTTACTGGCTGCCGCATTGGGCGATATCACTTTTGTGAATTACGCTTATGATGGTGGCGTACATGTTTACGCGTTTTACTTTGTATTTCTGGGTTTGTTTTTGTTTGCCGATGATGTACCTAAGTTGTATAACTTGTTGATCCGTGAGCAATATACAGTTCCATTCAGGGTGTACCCGGATTTTAGGAAGCCCTGGCTCAAATACACACGGATAAGTTTAAAGACCTTAACGTTCCTGATCTTTTTTGTGATATTGACTTATACCGAAGTGATCAATTTTAAATATGATCCGTACAAGCAACCATCAACCGCAGGGGTGAAGCAATTGCGTGGGAATTATCATGTAACTGAGTTTAAGATTAACGGGCAGGATTTGCCTTATAGTCCGTTGGATACCGTGAGATGGCAGGAAGCCACTTTTGAGAACTGGACAACTTTAACCTTTAAGGTGAACCATCCGGTGGTGATCGATCCATCAAATGGTGGCGGTAGCCCGATGAAAGATATACAGCGAACGTTTGAGATAACAGGCGTTGCTGGTGGTCAGTGTGCATTCCATTATTATGCCGATACGGTAGATAAAGTGTTATATCTACAGGATAAGAATGTGGTTTCGGGAAGGGGTAGAGGTGGCCGTGGTGGTAAAGGAAAAGCTAAAGATGGCGGGCCAAAACGCGAGGATAACTGGATCAGTAAAACAGCCTGGCAACATATTGGTGACGAAAAGAAGATGATTGATGAGCACGCCTGGTCAACCCGCCGCGACAGGGAGTTTGCCGATAAAAGGCCCGAGCCAAAGCGTAACCGGATGGTGCTGCAATACAGCACTACAGATGGCTCGAGGGTAATTCTTTCGGGAATTAATGAGCGTAAAGATTCGATTTACGTGGTGCTGGATAGGTACAACCGCAAATATGCATTACAGCCGAGTACATTAAGCGCAGGTAAATATTAGTGAGGTTATGATAATTGGTAGGGCTATGGCGTACAGACCTTATGTTGTGGTACTCGGCGGCTTGATTATGATCAGCTTAATGGCGTTTAGTAATGGAGGTTTTAATGCTCGCAAACCAACATCATTAAACGATACCAGCAAAGTGCCGGCTAAATTTGGCTTTGGCCGTATCGCCACTCAGGCAGAGATCGATAAATGGGATATTGATGTTAGGCCCGATGGCAAAGGTTTACCCGCCGGCGAAGGTGACGCGGAAAAAGGAAAGGCTATTTATGCCTTGAAATGCATTGCCTGCCATGGCGCTACAGGCGAAGAAGTAGCAGGTATTAAACTACCGGCACCCGCTTTGGTGAGCGATACCATCGCGAAAAGCAAACCTAAAACTGTGGGCAATTACTGGCCCTATGCCACTACTTTGTTTGATTATATGCGACGTACCATGCCTTATAATCTACCGGGATCGTTGAGCTACAACGAGGTTTACAGCTTGACTGCTTATCTGCTGAGCGCTAATAAAATTATCAAACCAGAAGTAGTATTAAATGCCCAAACGCTCCCCGAAATTGTGATGCCTGCGCGTAAGCTATTTATTACCGACGACAGAAAAGGCGGGCCGGAAGTTAAATAGTAATCAGATGGACGAAGAAAAGAAACATCATTCGGAAGATATGGGGCATAAAATCAGCCGGCGTGCTTTGTTGGGTGGGGCTGTGGCCGCTGCTCTTGTTCCGGTGGGTTCATCGTTTGCAAAGTACTTGCCTGCGGATGTTCCTAAGTTACCCACTCCGGTTGATCCGACTAAAAGGATAGGGCCGGGGCCGAGTAAAATAGGCAAACGATCGCTATTTGAAAACCCGGTACGTAAACCATCTGATATTTCATCACGATCACCTTTGCAGGATTTTTATAGCACCATTACACCTGCCGATCTGCATTTTGAAAGGCATCATGCCGGTATCCCGGATATTGATCCCAATACCTATGAGCTACTGATACATGGAATGGTAGAGCGGCCTATGAAGTTCACACTGGCCGAATTGAAAAGATTTCCGTCGGTTACCCGGACTTGCTTTATTGAGTGCGCGGGTAATTTTAGAACGGGCAGCGAGCAAATGACGCCCCAAGATATTTTAGGGTTAACCAGCCAAAGCGAATGGACAGGTGTGATGCTCTCCACCATTTTTAAGGAAGTTGGTGCAGATCCCAAAGCTACCTGGTTTTTAGCCGAAGGTGGCGATGCATCGGTAATGACGAGGAGCATTCCCGCGCATAAAGGCTGGGAAGACGCCATGATAGTTTACGGGCAGAATGGCGAAGCTATACGCCCGGCACAGGGTTATCCGGCACGTTTACTTTTGCCGGGGTACGAGGGGAACATGAATGTGAAATGGTTACGGCGGCTGGAGCTATCCGATCAGCCTTACTGGACGCGTGAGGAGACTTCTAAATACACTTACCCGGTGCATAATAAGATCAGGATGTTCAGTTTTGAGATGGATGCACGGTCTATCATTACTTACCCAAGCTTCCCACAAAGGGTAGATAAAGGCTGGATTGAAATCCGTGGCATAGCCTGGACTGGCCGGGGGAAGGTCACCAAAGTAGAGGTGAGTACTGATGCCGGCAAAACCTGGGATGAAGCCCGCTTACAAGGACCTATATTAGACAAGGCACATACTTATTTTAGACATTTATGGCAATGGAACGGTGAAGAAACAGAAATACTAAGCCGTGCTATTGACGAAACCGGTTATATACAGCCTACCCTCAAACAATTGGTTGAAGCGCGGGGAACTGACATTGGCGGTTATCACATGAACCCCATTACCGCCTGGCAAATAAAACGTGATGGAACAGTGCTTTTTAAGCCTGAAAGCTGGAAATGATTTACCGCCAACTGCAACCGCTAATTTATTGGCAGCGATTGATGGTTAACGATACGGATAACTTTAGCTATCATATCATCCACATCAAAAGGTTTACGGATATAGTCGTTCGCCTGGCACTCTTTGGCTATCATTTCAATATCATTTGAAGTGGAAAGGATAATCACAGGCAAATGCTTTAATGTATCGATCTGTTTGATCTTGAGGCACAGGCGATGCCCAGGCCGACTATTTATAAACTCATCAAGCAAAATAACATCCGGATGGAAGGGGATGATCTCGTTCAGATCGCTTGGTTCGGGGATACTCAAGGTAATAAAGCCCTGTTCTTCTAATATTAAGGCTACAATGTGCCTGATATCATGATCATTCTCAATAAACAACACTTTCTTCTTCACGCGAGGGATTTTCACTAAGGTAGGGATTTTAAAAGCAAGTGTTCGCTGTAATGTGTAAATTAAATTAATTGAGCACAAGTAGATTATTCCTTTAAATTAAAATTGGTTGTGTTCCCCGCATTATAAAGTGTGGTGTGGTGTTATACAATGCGTTTTTTGATGGGTTGTCAGATAAATTGCACTTTATTTAAAATTATTCTAAATAATATTGGTAGTTGTGGCTGACTTTTCTATTTTTGCATTTAGAATCAATCTAAATAAAAATAAAGAAATGAATAAGCTTTACACAATCTATCTTTTTGTCACCTGTTTCCTCTTACAATCGGTTTATGCACAAACCAATAGTGGCAGTATTAAAGGCAATGTAAAAACAAGTGATGGTAAACCTGCCGCATACGTAAGTGTGGGCTTAAACCATACCAATAAAGGAACAAAAACTGATGAAAACGGTAATTACCAGATAAAAGGTGTTAAAGCCGGTACTTATACCATAAGAGTTTCTTTTGTGGGTTTACAAACAGAAGAACAACAAATAACCATAAGCGAAGGCAAACAAGCCGGTTTGGATTTTACTTTAAAAGAAAACGCTTCAAAACTTAGCGAAGTAACCGTAATGGGTGCTAATCAACACAATAAGCCCGTAACAGTTGGTAAAGCTGGTTTGCGACCAATGGATGTACCGCAAAGCATTCAGGTGATAGACAGCAATGTAATATCTGATCAGCAGGCTAACCGTTTGGCAGATGTACTGAAAAATGTGAACGGCGTAGCGTTAGGCGAAAACCGGGGTTCGGTAAACGAATCTTTTAACGCCCGTGGTTACAGCCTTGGCAGTAACAACATTTTTAAAAATGGTGCCCGTACTTCTATAGGCGGTGTGCCGGAAGCAAGCACGCTGGAGTCGGTAGAAGTATTGAAAGGCAGCGCCGCCTTACTTTATGGTGGCGTTACCGGTGGCGCGGTGATAAATATGGTAACCAAAAAACCAAAATTTAATTGGGGCGGCGAAGTAAGCATGCGTGCCGGTAGCTATAGTTTATACAAACCAACTGTTGATATTTATGGTCCGATCTCTAAGAATATTGCCTTCCGTGTTATCGCGACAAAAGAAAACGCCAATAGCTTCCGCGATGTGGTAAAAACCGATCGCTTTTATGTTAATCCGTCGTTACTGTATAAAATAAGCGATAAAACAGAGTTGATTGTACAAGGCGATTATTTAAAAAGTAACTACACACCAGATTTTGGTATCGGAACCGTAGGTGGACTAATTTCTCCTGTTCCGCGCAGTGCTTTTATTAACGAACCATGGGCTTATAATAATACCAATACTGGTAGCGCCCAGGCTAACTTAACACATAAATTTAATGATACCTGGAAACTGAACGCGGTTGGCGCGTTCCAATCTTACAGTCGCGATTATTTTGGTGCAGAGCGCCCGGTTGGTAAAGCAAATGGTATGGCTCCACGTGCGCTAACCAGATCTAAATCTCAGGAATATACTTATAACCAACAGATCAACATTACTGGTAGTATAAATACCGGGGCCATTAAACACACACTGTTGTTTGGTGCAGATGCCGATCAGTCAAGAACAACAGCTTACAGTTTTAAATATGCTACCGGAACAGCAGCTAATGCGACCGACTCAGTAAACATACTTGATCCATCAACTTATGGAACCAAGCTCCCGATGCCCGAAACCTATACATACCAGCACACTATAACACCAATATGGCGCATGGGAGCCTTCGCACAGGATCTGATCAGCCTTAGCGAGCAATTTAAAGTGTTGGCTGGCGTGAGATACACCTACCAGGAAACGCCAAAATCGCGTACAATTGACGAAACAACAGGCGTATCTACCGATGCGGCTGCTGCTACAAAGGTCGACAAAGCGTTTTCGCCAAAGTTTGCTTTGATCTATCAGCCCATTAAAACCACATCAGTTTATGTAAGCTATGCTAATAACTTTACTCCAAACACAGGTGTCGATGTATATAATGTACCGATGGGCCCATCAATTATTGACCAGTGGGAAACAGGTGTGAAGAACGATTTTTTTAATGGCAGATTATCGGTTAATGTAACTGCTTATCATATTGTAAATAACCGTTTTGCCCAAACAGCGGTAACTACTGCCGATGGTAAACCAAACTCGGATACCAACGTAAAAGAGTTTAGCGGTAAAACTGCCAGCGATGGTGTGGAAGTCGATATTACAGGTAAATTATCTACTAACTGGTATTTTTTGGCTGGTTATGCTTACAACTATTTCCGTTATACCCAAACACTACCTGTTACCGGTATTACAGAGGGTGAGCGCGTTATTGGAAGCGTTCCGCACACGGCTAATGGTACCATTTTTTATACCTTTGATAAAGGCGACCTAAAAGGGTTAAAATTTGGTTTCTCGGGTTATTACACGGGCAAACGCAATACAGGTTTCAATACCTTAAAGAATGGCCTGCAACGCGGTCAGCCTACTTACCTTACAGATTATGGCACGTTTGATCTTTCTGCAGGTTATACCTTTAAAAGAAAACTATCTTTATTGGCCAAGGTATCTAATATAACCAACGAGATCAACTACCTGGTACACGAGAATTACAGCGTGAACCCAATTGCGCCGCGTATGGTTTCTGCAACATTAGGTTATAAATTCTAAAAAAACAGATCAGTTAATTATTAATACCAAGCCGGTTACTTTATGTACCGGCTTTTTTAATTTATACTTTTGCATTTAATTAATGAAACACTCCATCTTACTTCTCTTTGTTTTACTAACATTTGGCGCCCGCGCCCAGGTGTTACGTAACAGAACCACCAAACTTATGGGCAGCCGCTGGCAGATCAACATTGTGGCTAAAGACTCGCTCATGGCTGAACAAAATATTGATACCTGCATTGCCGAAGTGACAAGGATAGAAAACCTGATATCTGATTGGAAGCCCGAATCGCAGGTATCACAGGTGAGTGCTAGCTCGGGCATTCGCGCGGTTAAGGTTGACAGAGAAGTTTTTGAATTAACACAAAGAGCAATACGCTTATCCCAAATAACCAACGGCGCTTTTGATATCAGCTTTGCCGCGATGGACAGGATATGGAAGTTTGATGGCTCCATGACGGCCATGCCTACACCCGAAGCTATCAAAAACTCGGTTGCTAAGGTTGGTTACAAAAATATTGTGCTGGATAGCGCGCGTTCAACCATCTACCTTAAGCTAAAAGGAATGAAGATAGGTTTTGGCGCTTTAGGCGAAGGCTATGCTGCCGATAGGTGCCGAAAAATGATGCTGGCCAGGGGTATTAAAGCAGGCATAGTAAACGGATCGGGCGATATGAGTACCTGGGGAAAACAACCCAATGGCAGCGACTGGAATATTGGCATTACCAATCCTTTTAAAGAAGATACTGTAATTGCGGTTATTCCCTTGCACCAAAGTTCGATAGTAACCTCGGGCAGTTACGAAAAGTATGTCACCTTTAACGGTAAACGCTATGCCCACATTATCAACCCGGCTACAGGTTACCCGGCCACGGGTTTATGCAGCGTTACCATTTTAGGGCCGAGCGCCGAAAGAGCGAACGGCTTTAGCACATCGATGATGGTTTTAGGGAAGTATAAGGCTTTAAAATTCATCAAGCAGTTCCCGGCTTACCGCTACATTATTATTACTGATGAGGGCAAAATAATTTCATCGCCACAACTAAATTTTAAAAAACGAGAGGTAAAGAAAATCCCGAATCAATAGCAATCGGTACGTATTCTATCGTGTGATTGATAATAGCTCAGGCTTTCGTTCGTTTTGGTTTGGCAAATGGTTTCCAATATCTCCATCACATCCTTTTCCATAGATAAGGAACCGCATATCATGATGATAGCACCATTATTCAAACTATCAGCAATAATATCAGCATCACGCGCTATTAAATGGCTAACGTATTGTTTAGCCCCTTCGCGCGAAAGCGCTACACAGAGTTGACCTAGCTTGCCTGTAGTTGTACCACTCTCTAAAAAGTTTTGGTACATATTGTACGATGCCTGCTCCCTAAAGCCACAATATAAAGTACATGGTTTTTTCATAACGTTTTGATCTATCATCCCTAAAAAGGGCGCAATACCTGTACCGTTTGATATCAAAATTACGTGAGGTGCCTTTACCGGGAAATAAAAATGGCTGTTGTTGATCACACGCGCTTTAATTTTTTCGCCTGCTTTTAACTGGTGCAAAAATCCGGAGCCTAAACCGCCATTCAATAATCGTACACTAAGTTTTATTTGTTGATCAACCACACCAATGGAATATAACCTTTCGCGATGATCATTGGCCGGATAAATGGCCAATAGATCACCGGATGTTACTTTCACCTTTCGTGGCGCCTTTATACTCAAACTGAATGTACCGTCGTTGCGTGTAGTGGCATTGTTGGTGCTTACTGTAAACGTATCCAGTTTTACAGGTTTGGCATTTTCAAGGCCCGATAAAATATTCATTTGGATACCTGACTGTTGCGACCATGCTTCCGACCATAAGCCAAAATCTTCCGGCGATCTGTCGTTTACGATATGAATATCCGTTAAAGGTTTGGCCCAGGTTTGTCCTGCCAGCATCTGGTTTACTTCGTAGGCATACTTACAAAAATCGGGATAAGCATGCGACCCAAAACCAACAACCGAATATTGAACCGGTTGCTGTTGTGGATATTTGTGAAGCAATAATGCAAATTTACCCGCGTTTGTTGGCGCATCTCCTAAACCATAAGTGGCAGATAGTACAATAAAATGCTGTGCTTTAGGGAAAACAGTATAACTATTCAACTCGGTTATAAACGAACTTTCACCTGCTTTGAGCAATTGTTTATGAATCGCTTGCGCGAAACCAAACGTGCTCCCATTTTCCGATCCCACCAAAATGATAAACTTACTGTCTTCGGTTTTGTAATTGTTTTTAGTACGATTGGCCCTGCGTTTGAATGTTATGGCAAAACCCGAGTAAATAAAGAATAAAATATTAGCCGAAGCGATAGCCAATATAACAGCCCAGATACTGCTACCCCGGCCTGTATGCAAGGTAAGGCTTAAATTGGTAAGCATTACCGCGGTAGGGTACTTCACATCGCTCAATACATCACCGGTAACCTGGTTAACTGCTATTTCGCCGGTTTTTAATTTAAGGATGTAGTAATCTTCAGCATCTTCGGAAAACGGAAACTCTATCGATTCAACTTCTGATAGTTTGGTTTGTTTAAAGATCTCAAAATCGGTAGCAGGTTTTATTGGTTTAGAGCGGATGGTTTTAAAATCTACCTTGGTTGATGCTTTTTTGTTTTCGATGAACCCAAATCTGGCGAGCGATAAATAAGTTCCGCTTATCGCGATAATAAATATCACGATAAGCGACCAGCGGCCCAATACCACATGGTAATATTGTGCAAAGCTATCGCGGGCAATGCCTGTAAAAAATCGCTTAACTCCGCGCTGCCGCTGTGTAATTAATGCCGTTCCGGAAACGGTGATCAATAACAATAAAAATGCGGTTAAACCAATAAAAAAGCGCCCGGCCTCGTGCAAAAACAGGGAGCGGTGCAAGGCTGTAACCCATTGAAAGAATTCATTGTCTTTTCCGGTTGTGCCTAATATTTTACCGTTTTGCGGGTTGATGTAAGCATGCAGTTTTTTACCGTCGGCATCGCTGCCTTTTACTTGTACAAAGTGATTGGCATCTATAGTCAACTCGCTTATGCCGGGGTAAGTTTTACGTAATGCAGGCAAGCTTTGGGCAAGCGTAATTTGATCAAAACTTTCGGCCCGGTAGGCTTGCTGTTTTTCTATAACGGGTTGAAAAGCCAATATAACACCGGTTACAGATGCCAGCGTTAATAAAATAAAAGAAGATACAGCCAGGGCTAAGTGGCTGTATCTCCATACAGAAATAGTCATATATAAAATTAGATGGCTTAGTTTGCGCTAAAACGCACATAGCGTATGTACCCGGTTCCGTCGCTTTTTGCTACAAGTGTTTCGGTAGTAAGCGGTATCTCCAGGTCTTTATTGTTATACTTTTTATCTTCAACAGCACTTTCAAACCTCAATTTGTAGCCCGCATTTATCTTAGAGTTTTCTATCTCTATCACGTTAACAGCACGGTCGCCACCGGTTATCGAAGCGCCTGTTATAGCACTGATGTTGGTTGGCTTTTTTGCGTAAAAGGCATTCCATTCTTTCAATGTTTTGTACCACTTTTTATCGGAGCCCAATACGTATAATGTTTTTTCGTAAGCGCCTTTGCTATCAATTAATGATATCGCTATATAAGCGCCTTCGCCCATATAATTTGTCATTTGTATTAAGCATTTGTATTTGCTTGTTGCCTGCGCAACCGAGGTGGCAGGAGTGGCAAAGTTGAATGCCAAAAATAAAAGTGCTGCAGTATATAATTTAGACATGTTTATTATTTGAGAAAGTTAACAGATATGTTGCTTTTTTTAAGGGTTTCGTTTTCGCTGGCCAGGTCGAACGCGGTTTCTTTAAAATTGGTAACCGCTTCTTTTTTGGCACCTATTGATAAAAGATACTTCATCATGTTATCGTCTTTAGCTATTAAAGCAGCTTTGTGTAAAGCTGTCATACCTTCTTTATTTTTGGCATTAATATCTATATTTAAAGGCTGTAAACGTTTTAATAACGAAACATCGTTTTTGGCAATCGCCAGATGATATAAAGTATTACCATTTTTTTGAGGGGCGGTAATATCCAGTCCGGCTTCTTTCAGTATAGTTAGTTTAGTATCAAAATCTTCTGGTTTTGGGCCGTTAAATTGGCCACCACCTTGCCTGCTCTGACCACCACCAGGCTGGCCGCCAAAACCTCCGCTTTGAGGGCGATAAGCTTCTACCGTATAATAAGCCAGGTTATTGCCACTTTTGTCGAGTACTTTGGCATCAGTGCCTTTGCTTATCAGGTAACGTATCACATCAACTGATGTACCTTTAACAGCAAATGTTAAAGCTGTTAAACCTTTTTGATTAGCCTGGTTGATGTTTTTAACACGGGGCAATAACATGCTTAAAGTCGCGGTATCGCGGGTTGATGATGCCGCGGCCATCAACACCGTGTTACCTTCTTCATCAGTTTGATTAACATCAACACCTTTACTTAAAAAGTAAGTGATAATTTCGCCCTGGTTTTGTTTACGAACAATAAAATGCAAAACATTCTCGCCGCTTTTGGTAGTTGTAGTTGGCTTGATATTTAAGCTATCAAGATATTGGTAAACAGGTAAACCAATAGTTGTGCCCCCTCTGCGGCCACCGCCACCTTGTGCAGCCATAAGCATGGCATATTGGTTGGGTTTTACACCTTTGGCGATAAGCGTTTTTAACAGTTCAATATTTCCCGATTTTGCAGCGTAGCTAAAAGCGTTATTGCCTGCCGCGTCGGTACTGTTCAGGTCCAGGCCTTTCGAAATAAAGTAATTGGTAAGCGCAAGGTCTTTATCATTTGCAATGGCTAACAACAATACATTGGCACCATCTGCATTTAACGATGTTTTAAGGTTTATCCCATGGGCGATAAGAACATCGTAAACCTTGGTGTTTTGCTGGGCGCTGCTGGCCGCAAAAGTAAGTGCAGTTGTTCCATGGCTATCTTCGATGTTTAATTTAGCACCTTTGCCAATCAAGTATTCCATTATTACATCGTTGCCACGGTTGGCAGCCCATTGTAAATAAGTGCGTTCATCGTGCAGTGGTTTATTAGGATCAACTCCCGGCTGATCAAGCAAAAACTTAATGGTTTCAACAGGTGCCTGGGCATTTATTGCCATCAGGATCGGATCGCTAAAGGTAGTTCCCTGTGTAGGGCTGCTGCCTTTGGCTATTTCGGCCTTTACGGCGTTAACATCCGGTGCACCCTGCCAAAAGGATTGATCCATCAGGGTATTCTGCTGCGCATGGGCTGCAAGGGCAGATAAGGCTAAAATGGTGATAAGTATTTTTTTCATGTTAATGATGCTTAAAGAGAAGCGTTGCGAAGTTAATAAGAATCAGTCTAAATAAAAATAGATTAATGAAATTTAGAACGATATCGGCGAAAAGTACATTACATGATTCGAAATTGAACTTATTGTAATGGATAAATAGGTTGTTTTTAAACTCGGGTTTAAATCGGCGTTACTTTGGACCAGGTACAAGCTGTCCGAAAAATCGGTAAAGGGCTGCAACTCGCTGTAAGTAGGCTGTTTGCTGGCACCGTTGTAATTAAAATAAAGCGATAATTATTGTTTTACTGGATAAGATAACATCCATTACCAGAAACACGGTTTGTATTAGCGATCAGCTATTCCCAGTGTCCGATCAATATAAAGACGAATTTGCCGAAAGGTGGCGTTAGTTGAATACTATAGCTCGTAGTTGAGCAACCCGGGTAAATTTATTCGTTTACCGCTTTAACAAGCGCTGCGTTTCCGGATCGGAGATACCGTTATAAAATTTATTTAAAACTTCTGTAAATACAGGGTTTGCTCCCGGTAAGGCGGCAAACAAAGTCATTGATGATTTGAGCTTCATATCATCAGGACTACCGAAAATGTGTGTAGCATCATTATCATTAAGTACCAACAATGCTTCGGATATTTCGATCAGTCTTTTTCCGAGAACCGGGTGTTGCAGATAGGTTTCGGCTTCCACTCGATCTTTAATGGCATAAAATTTACTGGTTTCGCTAAAACCCAGTCCGGTAATTTGCGGGAAGATATACCACATCCAATGGCTTCGTTTTTTACCGTTACGGATCTCGGCCAGGGCGGTTGCATAATCTCTTTCCTGGGCAACCAAAAATCGTGACAGATCATGTTCGTTCATTGTGATAAAAATAAACCATTCCAGACTTAATTTCAAAAAGATTTAAGGCAAAGGATGTCTACACTGAAATCAAAACATTTTTTGCAGATTTGGACTTATTGTTAAATCCATGAATCAACTTAGCAGACCAATATCAAAGAATCTGATCGAAACGATCCTGATCGTTTTGCTTTTTCTGGGTTTGCTTTATGCATTATACCAGGTGCTCGAAGCATTTTTTGGTGTGCTCACTTTCGCGTTGGTTTTTGCGGTATCTTTTTCCAAACCGTATCAAAAACTGGTTCACTTGCTTAAAGGGAGACGAAAGCTGGCCGGTATCTCTTATTCTGTAATACTGATAGGTGTTGTTGCATTGCCTTTTATTTACCTCATTTCGGCAATGGCGAGGCATATTAAAGAACTAATCATTTGGATAGGTGTGGTGCAAAAGCAAGGGTTACCACCATTGTCTGATAAATTGACAAATCTTCCATTGGTAGGTAGCTATATCGCTTCTTTCTGGTCAGACTTGCAGGAGAGTCCTAAAGAAGTGATCCACCTACACGAGCATCAATTGAACGTTATTCTGCATCATTTGGTTACCGGTGGCCTTGGTGTTATCGGCGTAGCTGTACAATTAACTTTAGGTATTATTATTTCGGCATTTTTGCTCGAAAGAGGTAACTATATTCTTTTCCCCGTGAGGGATACGCTTAACAATTTGCTGAGCGAGAAGGAAGGGAAAAACTTGTTAGAAGCAATAACCCAGGCCGTAAGGGGAGTATCCATCGGTGTAATGGGCACGGCATTTATAGTCGCGTTTGTTTCGTGGACGGGTTTATTACTTGCCGGAATTCCTTTTGCTACAGGTATAGCGGCACTGATCTTTTTTTTATCTATCATTCAGGTAGGGCCGTTGGTTATCTGGATCCCCTTAGGAGCGTGGGAATATTTACAGGGTGATCATACAGCTACCCTTATCCTCGGTATTTATACCCTCATTATCCTGGCTATCGATTTTGTGATTAAACCGGTACTAATCGCTAAAAGCGGAAAACTTCCATTCCTTGTTCTTTTCCTCGGTGTTATCGGGGGCTTATCGGCATGGGGTTTTACTGGGATGTTTAAGGGAGCCATTATTACTTCTGTTTTCTATACGATATTTACTGCATGGCTGGAGAGAAGAAGATTAAATGTACCTTCTGAAGCGGATGATGATAATGCACTGGCATAAACTCGTATCTGCCAGCTGTGATTTGAATCAGGTTAAAAAAAGCTTGCACATCAGAGTTTGGACTTTTATTGTGTCGTAATCAACCCTCAGAATGTCCGGTATGACCCTGCGCATTGTCGATAGGTTCGCTTATTTTTGATCAAAACAACCAGACCTTTAAATCCTTTAACATTAAATATCATTTGCTTATGTCACCTATCAAACCACATTTATGGTTCAGCCATCCGGCAAAGCAGGCCGCCGAATTTTATGCAACGTTAGTACTCGGTTCTGAACTTAATTATGCCAGTCATTTTTCGATGCCGGGCGGCGGTGAATGCGAGTTTGTTGAATTTACCGTAGCCGGTCAACCTTTTCTGGGAATCAGTTCCGGACAGGGATTAAAAATCGAACCATCTATTTCGTTTATGATCAATTTTGATCCTTCTCGTGATCCGGACGCGGCCAAACATATTGATGAGGTATGGGCGAAATTAATTGACGGTGGAAAGATAATGATGCCTTTAGATAAATATCCGTTTAGCGAGCGTTACGGTTGGGTGGCAGATAAATACGGTGTATCCTGGCAGTTGATGTTAACTAACCCGGCAGGTGAGGAGCGACCGGTTATTATACCGTCGATGCTATTTACTGGCGCGGTGGCCGGTAAAGCTAACGAGGCTATCGATTTTTACTGCTCGGTGTTTAAAGATGGTAAACGCGGTACTACAGCACCAAGGCCGCAGGATTTGGGGCCCGATAAAGCAGGTACATTACTGTTTGCTGATTTCTATATTAATGGCACCTGGCTCGCGGCTATGGATAGCGCCCACGATCATGGCTTTAGTTTTAATGACGCGGTATCGTTTTTGATCACTTGCGATACGCAGGAAGAGATAGATGCCTATTGGGAGGCGCTTTCGGCAGGTGGTGAGCCTGGCCAATGCGGCTGGTTGAAGGATCAATTTGGTGTATCATGGCAAATAACATCTTCGGTAATGTTCGACGCACTAATGAACGGCAACCCCGAACAAATAGACCGTGTTACGAGTGCCTTTATGCAAATGAAAAAGGTAGATGTTGCGGCTTTGCAAAAAGCTTATGATGATAAAGATTAATTAATGAGTTGGACTTGCCCGAAATGTGAACGCGAATTGCCCAAGGCTGAGCAAAGGCATTACTGCGCGAGGGTGAGTCTGGATAGTTTATTTGCCGGGCGCCCTCCGGAACTGATCCTGGTATTTGATAAACTATTAGCAGAAGTTGCCGACTGGGACGGTGTGCTGGTGGGCACTACGCCAAATTGCATTGTTTTTACGCACCGGTTAACTTTTTTGGTGATCAGGCCGATGAAAAAGGAGCTGGATATTAAATGGTATGCTAAGGATACTGCTGGTAAAAAAGAAGAAAAGCACATCCGCATCTCGCTATTGGATGAGTTGGTGCCGAGCTTGTTTCAGCAGATCCGGGCATCTTACCAGCTATTGTAAGTTAATTGGTTTTAAAAACCAGGCCGTCGGTAAATCCTGAGAAATCAGTTTTTAGTTGCCTTGATAGAATTTGCAGTACGTTACCATCCCGCTTAACTTCCAGGTAATGGAAGGCTGGTTTATACCCGGGCGATAGATCGTGCATTTTATCGTTATTGGCATTTACAGGTTGGTGCAGTCCACCGCCACCACCTATCACCAAAAAATCTTTACCTTTTAACTGAAAATGCTCAAAATTATGTGAGTGACCGGATAGAAATAATATCGCCTTTTTTGATGCCATAAACGCCGGCACCAAATGCTGCTGCACAGCAACCGAGGGTTTAACGATGGTGCTGTTGGTAAAAGGGGAGTGGTGGCAACCAACAATGATACATTTGATAGCCGGATCGGCATCCAGTGCTTTTAGTTTTTTTTGATACCAGTTATCCTGATTTGCTGTAGCTGCCGGTGACATGGCGCTAAAATTTGAATTTAACAATACCACAGCTACCGAATCTACTACTTCGGTATAACCAGCCGGGTCGTACATCGGGAACCGCAGTTTAAAGTTCCGGATGCCTCGGCTTGATCCAAACATCACCTCGTGATTACCCAAAGTAGCGTAAACGGGGATAGAATCTTTTGTTGTCTGTTTAATGTATTTATCAATATTTGTCCAGGCTTTATTGCTTCTGCCTAATGAAACCACATCGCCCAGGATAAAAAAAGCTGCCGGGTGGATAGCATTTATATCTTTAAAAATCATTCGGGTTGCTTCGAGGTTATGATCAGTTTTGAGGAACCAGGTTTCTATCCACATTGGCTCCTGGGTATCACTCGCGAAAGTCATAACCGGATGTTTTTGCTGTGCGAAAGCACAATTTTGCCCGGTCATCAAAGCCAAAGCTATTCCTATTAAACCGCAGATCAATAAGCGCATATTATAAAACGTTGCTAACAGGCTTAAAATTGTGGATTTAGAATTAGGTATGCCTGACAAAAATGTAACCCAATACTGAATTAAATTTGAAGATTACCAATTTATGTAACAGCGGAAGTTTATTGTTATTATGGGAGTGTTAAACAGAACGTATAATCAGGATGACAGATGTATTAATTTACCATAAATTGGTACATATTTGATTGTGAGCTATTTCCCTGGGCATCTTTTGTAACTACTTTCCAGTAGTAAGTTGTGCCGGCTGTAACTGCTACATCGTTTAAAAACATAGTGGTAACGTTACTTTTAAGTAAGGCCGGTGCTGTGCTACTGGTACCCAGGTAAACATCGTACCCAATAATGTTATTATCAGCATCGCTACCTACCCACGTTAAATTAATTTTACCCGCAGTTGCCGTAACGGAGGTATTATAACCGGGAGAGGAGAGATCGGCCGGAAAAGGTGGATAATAGATTATGCCAACACCCGCGTTGTAAAACTTCCAGGTATCGCTTTGAACTGTAGCCTGCACCTTGCTCGATTTTGAAACCACATACCACGAAAAAGGTGTTGCCCGTGGCAGGGTAATATCCAACTTAGCAGCCGATACCATTTGTACGGTTATGGTATTGGTAAGCAAATTTTTAATATCAACCTCATAGCTATCGGCATTGGTAGCTGGGGTCCAGCTTAAGCTAATTATACTTTGCGTGTCCGAGATATTGGTTCCGGTTGTACAAAGCGAGTTTTGGCTGGGAAAAAGTAAAATAGCCTTTTCGGGAGAGGGCGGGGTTGAGTTTCCACTGCCGCTATCACTGCTTTTTCCGCATCCCGTTAAGGTTAGTATTACAATGGTTATGTAAGCTAATTTCCTCATTTTTTAATTACTTTAAACACTTGTGGCGCACCACTATCAACAGTTAACTTTAACGTGTAGGCACCCGGCATTTTGAGGGTAGAAAAATCGAGCTTAATGGTATTTGAAAGGCTATTGAACTGGCTTTTATAAACCAGCACACCCATGCTCGAGTAGACCTCGATCATGGCCTTTTTTACTTGTTGATTGCCGATGCTGAGGTACAGTGTGTTCTCGAACGGATCAGGATAGGGGATAATGATATCCGATGCAGTAATGGTTTTATCAATAACGCCCTGGCAAGGCTTATCTGTAGTAACTATTAAACTGTTCCTTCCGGCAGAAAGGGGTAGGGTGATGGAACTATCGGTTGTGGTATGCAGTACCCCGTTTAGCTGAATGTTATAAATGCTGCCGCCACTTAATGCCAGGGTTACGTTTTTATTATCCGGACTTATAGTTGAAAACAAGGCTATATTTTTAGGCTCCGTAATAACAAAGGTGTAGCATTGCTGATAGTCAGGCTGACTGCTTAGGGTAATGCAGAGATTATAAGTGCCCGCGCTTAAACCACCTACAGAAACAACTGAACTATTGAAATTTGCTGTTTTGTTAACGTTGTTCCCGGTAACGGTTGCTGTAAAATTACCGCTTTGCTGCGATATTACATAAACCGAACCATTGGCCGAGCCTTTACAGGTAGCGCCGATAGTACTGATAGCAAAGTTTTTGGCTGGCAAATTGTATTTAACAGTAATTGTAATAGGTAACGATGTTTGACTTACATTGCCCTGTGATATTTTTACTGTATAAACCCCGCTTTGGGATACGATGAGGGTACTGGTGCCATCAAAATAGTTAGCCACGTTGGTAGAGCCGTTAAACCATTGGTAAATTAATGCGTTATCGGGTTTAGCGCTTAGGGTTACGCTGCTGCCGCTTAAAAAGTTAACAGGTCCGTTTGCCGTTATGGTTGGTACAGGTAAAAAAGAGATCTTATCAAAGGATGACGTGCCTCCGGGTGAGGTTACCACTACCGGTCCATCAGGGCCGGCGCCTATCGTAGCCGAAATACTGGTAGCCGAATTTACGGTGAACGATGTTGCAGGTACGCCCCCAAAAGTTACAGATGTTACACCCGTAAAATTTACGCCGGTAATAGTTATACGGGTGCCAACAATTACAATATAATCGCTAAGGGCAGTAATACGCGGGGCGGGTGTAGCGTTCGGATCATTATGCAGTACCGAAATTGTATTATCGCTCAAGTTAGCTACCACAATATCTGCCTTGCCATCACCATCCAGATCGCCTATATCCAGGGCCGCTGCACCAAGGCCCGCGCCAAATTCGGCCCTGGCAGCAAAGGTTACCTTGCCAGTAGTTGAAGTGTTACTATATACATAAACCGTGTTTCTATTGAGTACAGCAATATCGGGTTTGGCATCGCCATCAACATCGCCAATGGCAAAGGTTACACCATCTACACCTACAGTTACCATTACTGGGGCGCCAAAACTCAAGTTGCTTTTTGTTGAGTTATTTAATATCACATCAAAATAACTATCGGTAGCACCAGGCGAAGTTATTGCTGTTAGGATATCGAGCTTGCCATCGCCATCAATATCGCTTAGTGATAGTGCAGTAGGATAAGGCGAAACTGTAGTGGTAACCGGGGCCGCCAGTGATATAGAACCAACCGATGATGTATTGCGATACACCATAACAGAACTATAGCCATAAGCCGGTGACGGTGTAATTTGCTGCGTGGTTACAACAATATCCATTTTTCCATCGCCATCCATATCGCCGAATGCTATTTTTGAGGGCGCGTAATTGGTTGTAATATAGATATTGGTTGGTGTGAACGAAGTACCGTCGGCATTGCCGTTAACAGATGTGTTGCGGTAAATAGTATATTCATTACCATTAAGGAGCGCTACTATTTCAGGCCGCCCGTCGCCATCCAAATCAACGATAGAAACATCAACAATGGTGTTGCTGTAAAAATCCAGAGCAGAGGCCATACTTATGCTTCCGGGCAACGATGTGTTACGTAAAGTAATTAGATCATTGGCGCAAACAACTATAATATCGGGCTTGCCATCGGCATTAATATCGGCTATTCTAAAACTTTGAGGCGTATATGGCAAAGCCACATCAATCTTAGTGGCGAATGATGTGGATGAAATAACTCCATTAGCTGATATATTGCGATAAAAAGATAGCGTGTTCCCCTGGGTAATTACAACCATATCCGGTTTGCCATCGCCATCAATATCACTGATAATTGCTGATTTGGGTAGGCTGCCAGTATTAAAATTTGTTTTGGAATAAAAATTAAGTGCAATTTTTGCAGATAACGAGGGTACAAATATACCCTGCGCCGTACCTGATAAATGTGTGCCCGTATTTAATACCGAAATGGGTTGATGATTGGCTCCGGCAGGTACCTTAACGGTAATCTGTGTAGCGGTGGCACTTTCTGCAAAGGTTTTTACCGCGCCAAAAAATACGATGTTGTTTGCCGCGGTAGTGTTAAAGTTATTTCCGCTAATGGTAACTGTTGTGCCCGATACGCCACTTGCAGGTGAGAATGAATTTACAACAGGTGCTGGGGGGAGTGTTGTAAACTGCAGGTTATTTTGGTAAGTAGCAAAGCAATTACCAAAGCCATTTTGGGCCGTAACAACATCAGGCCGGCCATCGTTGTTTATGTCAAAAATGGCTAAATCACTTGGTGATATGGAATAATTTAAGGCTGCCGGCTTATCCAATGCAATGTTGCCTGATGTAGATATATTGCGAAATATATTTACAGTGCCGTTGCCAATGGATACCACATCGGGCTTGCCATCTCCATTCATATCGGCAATAACGGGTTTTACTTGCTGCCCCCCCGAGGTGAAAGTTGTTGCAGTTGCAAAACTAATGCTTCCGCTGACCGATGTATTACGCAAAACAGATATGGAAGGGGTAGCCGGATTTAATAGATTACCATTGTCGGTTATAATTATATCTGGCTTACCATCGCCATCCAAATCGCCAAGAGATGCCATTTTTTCATAATAGTTTGCCAGGCCAAGATTGACAGGTGCACTAAAGTTAATGTTTCCGGGAGTGGATGTGTTCCGCATAACTGTTACGGTGCCATTTACTATCAGCAAATCAGGCAACCCGTCGCCATCCATATCCGCAGCATCAATTGACAGAACATTGTTGCCGCCATCAAAATCAACCTCGGTAGCAAAACTTAAAACACCACTGGTACTGGTGTTGCGCATTATAGCGGTAGTTTTATTTTCGTAGGAAATACAAGATGCCACCAGATCGGGGCGGCCATCTTTATCAACATCAGTTACAATAATATGGCTTAAGGTGGTAGCAATAGTGTTATTCTTAAATATAACATCAATTGGCGGTGCAAATTCTACATGGCCCGGAGTTGAATTATTAATATATATCAGCGCATCCCAGCTACCGCTTCGGGCTACCATATCAAGTAAACCATCGCCGTTAAGATCGGCAAGCTGAACGTTATCCGGATCAGCACCTCCTGCGCCAATGGTTACCCCCGGTGCAAAAGAACTTCGCGTTATGGCACCCGAAAAGCCAGCATTTAAAAAAACTGATATAACCGCATTAAGTGGGTTTGTAACTACAACATCGGGTTTGCCATCGCCGTCAATATCGCCTGTAATTATGCTGGATGTTAGCGAAATTGATGGTATTTGTTGAGGGACATTAAAATCTGCTGAGACGAGGGCTTGATTTGAATTGCTGAAGGTTGGAATAAATGGCACTGTGGAATTGGCCATTAACCTTGTATCAGTGTTGGTAACACTTATAGGTAAATAAGTACTGCCACCCGGAACCCTTACCGTAAGCTGTGTAGCCGAAGCGTTGATAACCGCAGCTTTGGTTGCGCCAAAATATACTGCATTATTACCCACAGAGGTACCGAAATTATTGCCGTTAATAGTTACCATTGTACCCGCCGGGCCACTTGCCGGGCTAAATGAACTGATAACCGGAACCTGCCCATATACCCATGTAGATATACACAGTAACAAAAGCAAAAGTGTGATGCGATTTTTGATAAAGCGTAAAGGTTTACTCAGTAGGTTAGGTATTTTTTTAAACAGCAAATTACATGCTAAATATACAGAAAATAAAACCAATATTTAAAATGTTGAACAGAAGATCATTACCTGGTTATTTCAGTTTTATACAAAACTGTTCCGCTTTGGTTAATGGCTTTAACACTTAATTTATCGCCGTTTAAGGCAAAATACATAAACCCGTTTTCTGATGCGGCAAAACGGCTGTAGGGTATTCCGCTTGTTACCGGCGTTAATTCAGATCCGGCTCCAGAAATGAATTGATGGGTATAACCTTCGGGTTTAAGATGTTGTAAAGAGTGATCGTGTCCGGATAAATAAATATCTACTTTGTGCTTTTCAAATATTGGGGTTAATGCAGTTCGCATAGTTAGTGTATCGTAGTTAGTGATACGTGGGCCAACAGTGTAATAGGGGTGATGGCCAACAACTATTTTCCATTTAACATCGGCAGATGCGTTTGCCAGCGTGGTATTTAACCATTGGGTATGCTTTTCAACATACTCTTTTTTATCCGGAAAAAGATAAGGGTCGGTATCTATCATTACAAATAGTACTTTGCCCTTTTTTAAAGCGAATTCTTTGGTATAATACCGGGCAGGCATATCCCAGCGGCGGCTCACTTTGCTGTAACGTAGCTGCGCGTCAGGGTCAGTCAGGTAATCGTGATTACCCAATATCGGGTACCAGTCGCATTGTAAAGAGTGGGCCGTATAAATGTTTTCGAAAGAGTAGTGCCACAGCGGGTCGGTCTCGCTCACTACTCCTTTGGGGTAAATATTATCGCCAACAGAAATAACAAAATTATTAGGATTTGCCGCGCCCCACAGGCCCATTTGTTTGGCTACTTCAAGTTGGTCGTATTCGCCATTTCTGCCCCAATCACCAAGCGCCATAAAATGAAGGTCATATTCATCTTTTAACGCTGCCACATGCGATAAGTCTTCGCTTTCCAAATGCGTGATGGTATTACCGGCATAAGCCGCCAATGGGCTAACCAAAGATGCGCCTATGGCCGTAAGTGTGGTTTGCTTAACAAAGTCTCTGCGTTTCATTCAATGTGTAGGTAAAGGGTTATTCCAAATAAACTTTGCTAAGCTATTTGTAAAAAAGCAAAGGCTGGTAAACACAGTTTTATGATATTGTAAACATTTAAACAAGCATAAATTTAATTCAGAAGTATCACAACCTTAACCTGTTATTATTATTGGCTTAGCTAATGATACTTATTTTTACAAGTGCTACACATGCAGTAATTAATATAATACGAGAGTATGTTATTAGATCATCAGGATTTATTGAACAGGAATAACCGGCTTTTTCATATCAGTGAGCAGGCGGATCTTGATTGGTTTGAGCCGCGGCCCTCGCCATCTTATTTCGCTGATATTACGGGCGATGTTGTTTTTGCAGTTTCGGGTAGTTTATTACACAATTATCTTTTACCCCGTGATTGTCCCCGTGTAACCTGGTACGCTGCAGAAAATACTACGGATAGCGACAAAGCCCTATTTATGGCTAATACAACCGCAACATATATTATAGCGGTTGAATGGGGCTGGTATCAGCAAATAAAAGAAACTGTGCTGTATTGTTACGAATTTGAAAAAGAGCCATTTAAGCTGATTGATGAATGCGCCGGATATTATGTTGCTGATAGAGCCGTGGCTCCCGTTTCGGTAATAACCATACATGATGCTATGGCAACTTTACAAAGCTTTAATATTGAATTGCGTTTTATGCCATCGCTTGTTCAACTGGTGCAAGCGGTAAGCAAATCAAGCCTTAACTTTTCGATAATACGAATGCGGAATGCGAAAGTATAATACAAGTCATGTTACAGGGAGGTTTATAGTTACTGTAACTTGCCTGTTACATGTTTATAACATATAAATCACATATAAATGTGATATCAATAACTCGATAATGGTTCGAATTTTGTTATGAAATTTAATATTTATTAACAAAAGTGTATAATTTTCGGTATTTGTTTAGTATTTGTTAACTAATTGTTTTTATCCCGGCAATCATTTCATAATAGTGCGAAGGTAGTTTTGGCCAAACAATCCATAACCGCACATGAAAAAAAAATTACCAAAAATTTCGCGGATACTATTAATCATAGTAGCTGTATTAACATGGGGGAATTCCTTCGCCCAAAACACTACCATCAGAGGTATCGTTGTTGATGATACTAATCAACCCTTGCCTGGTGTAACTATTATAGTTAAAGGCACCAAACAAGGTGCAGCAACAGGTGCTAACGGTCGGTTCACCATCTCGGGCACAAAAGGCCAGGTTTTGGTATTTAGCTCCCTTGGTTTTAACACTCAGGAGGTGACCTTGACAGACGAAACAAATCTGTCGATTAAGATGGCAACCAATTCAAGAGCCTTAACCGAAGTTGTAGTTACAGCTTACGGTATAAAAAAGGAAGTTAAAAAATTAGGTTACGCCGTTCAGGAAGTGAAAGGCGAAGACCTGGTTAAAGCTCGTGACGCCAACCCGGTAAACGCTTTGGTAGGAAAAGTTGCCGGATTATCAGTAGGTGCCAGTTCCGAAATGTTTGGCCGCCCCGAGCTTGTTTTACGCGGTAGTAAAGATTTACTATTTGTTGTTGATGGTTCGCCAATCAACTCGGATACCTGGAACATCAGCCCGGATGATATTGAAACATACTCTATATTAAAGGGCCCTAACGCGGCTGCTTTGTATGGTTCACGCGGTATTAACGGCGCTATCGTTATCACTACTAAAAAAGGAACTAAAGATAAAAAAGGCTGGCAGGTTGATTTTAACAACAGCCTTGTTTTTGATGGTGCGTGGATAGCTGTACCACAAGCTCAAACCGAATACGGCCGTGGAAATGATTACCACTATGAGTACCAGGCAAAAGATAACAGTACTAACCCACACACACCAACAGGCGATGTATTGTATGATAACGGTAACCGTTTAGGTGAATACGGCCCCCGCTTTGAAGGCCAGCTATTGCGCCAGTATGATAGCCCGTACGATATTCTTACAGGTGTTAGAACCCCAACTCCGTGGACTGCAAGAGGTATAAATAACTACGATAACTTTGCCCAGCAAGGTTACACCAATACCAGTAACTTAGCATTCAGCGGAAGCGGTACCAATTACTCAACCCGTTTTTCTTATTCTCACCTTTATCAAAAAGGTATTTTTCCGAATACGGCTATCAATGCAGATAACTTTAACCTTAGCGCGAGCTATAGCATCAACTCAAAGTTAACTATTGATGGTAACGTTAACTACAACAAACAATATAGCCCTAACATTCCGGAGGTTACTTACGGTCCGCAAAGTTATATCTACATGTTTAAAGTTTACGGATCGGCAGATTACGACGTTCGCGATCTGGAAGATATTTACAAAGGCCCGCAAGGTGTTCCAAACCTGGTACAATACGCCCAGGAATACGGCCGTTTGAACAACCCTTGGTTTGTTGCCAAAAAATGGTTGCGCGGCCATGATAAGACTGATATTTACGCTTATTTGAAATTAAACTACGCGTTTACAAAAGAGCTGAACTTTAGCTTACGTTCAACTATTACCAGCTGGAACCAGAAAAAAACTGAGCAGGTTCCGTCATCTGCCAACTTGAACAGCTACACCGGTATTATTAACGATTACACCTTTGGCTGGTATGGAGATTACCGCGAAGACGACCGCCAGTTGTTTGAAAACAATACCGACTTTGCTTTAAATTATAACCACAAATTTAGCAAGTGGAGCTTTAATGGTTTATTGGGCGGTAACTCACGCTCGTTTAAATACGATTCGTTTTACGGTACTACCAAACAGTTAGCTTTGCCTAACCTGTATGTGTTATCAAACTCGGTATTACCTGCGCAAGAGTTTACCTGGGGTTCAAAAATGCAGGTGTACAGCGGTTACTACTCGTTTGATATTGGTTACGATAAATACTTCAACATCAATACTACTAATCGTGTAGATAAC
>Ga0116227_10001073_pt1 | contig 58975 bp, 45 predicted proteins | sample S1TSphgellanicum_FD_89693 | JGI IMG/M metagenome (GOLD analysis project Ga0116227, IMG submission 89693) | Host-associated microbial communities from peat moss isolated from Minnesota, USA - S1T2_Fb - Sphagnum magellanicum MG | ecosystem: Host-associated > Plants > Peat moss > Unclassified...
AAAAAAAAAAAAAAAAAAAAAAAACCCGCAAGAAAAAAAAGGGTGGGGTGGCTGGGGGGGCGCGCCCCCCCCCCCCCCCCCCCCAAAGCAACTGTTTATTATGAAATTTAATAACAAATATTGAACGGATGAAAAGAAAGAAATCAGCAGAGCCTCACTGCTAGCTGACGTACGTAAAATAGATGAAAAAGACGCTAATGGCTAGGGGGTGCGGATGAAATCTCAAGTTGGTTCTGTGTTCTGTCCACCCAACAGCAGCAGCAGAAGCAGCAGCCGCGGCTGCTGCTGCATCGAAGGGAAAGGTCGGTCCCCCTAAAGAGCTTCAGCGTAAGGGACGAGAGAGCGGCCGGGCGAGACGACATCGCCGCGAGGTTGAAGGGGAAGAGAGGAGAGAGGGGCGCCTGCCCGCGTGGAGAACGTTCTCTTCTTCTACTTCTCGTGGTGAAGCTAGATCTGTGTTTTTTGGCAAAGGATCTGAAGGCAACAGGTCAGTTTGTGTTTTTTCGAGGTGTTTTTCTCATCCGGAGCAGGAGTGGGGAAGGAAGGAAGTGCTGTTGTTGATAATTTGTTTGTTTTTCCTTTGATGTTGGTTGCTGATCAATGTCGCAGCGGTCTGGTAATGTTTTTTTTGTCTACTTGACGAGCCTCGGTTTGCTGCCGTAATTTCTTCCATAACATTTTCCAAGATGTGGCTGGCGCACACATACAATCGGAACCGAGATGTCTGTTTTTTGCTTGTGAGATCTCGAGTATTTTGAGACTATCGATAGCAATAAAGGGGAAAAAATATTTCTATCGGAAGTTGTCTCAGTTTTTTGCTTCTTTTCAAATGGTGTGAATGTGGAGGAAGCGCGGTTGTGTCGCCAGCCACCAGTAGTGCATTATTGTAGATTCATTTTGCTGCGCGTGCAAAACGGGGGGAGAGAAGGAACGTTTCTTTCTTTCTTTCTTGCATTGTTGCACTTTTCTTTTGTGGAGCTTTTTTTGGCGACTGAATAATAATAATAATAGGTGTGACGGATGTGTTGGAGAACGTGATAGTTGTAATGCACAATGGATTGTTGTTTCTCAGCAGAGGAGCTTTCTTTGCATGTGAACACAACTGTGCGTGACAAACAAAATTGGGAATAATGAATCTTTCCAATGGAAGTTTGAATGTGTTTGTGCATGTGCCCCTGCAGTTTTTGCACAGGCCAAAAGAGACAACTTTAGTTGGACTTCTCTTTTCAGATCCTTTACAGTGCTGGGATGTCATAAGGCAAATCAGATTCTAGGACCAAAATCCACTCTCAAGTCTATGATCCTAGGGGTTAATCTCAAATCATGGTAGAGCAGATGAGAGAATGTAGGAATGACATGATGGACAAGGCTGGGAACTTCTTCTCTCCTGTGAAATGAGGTCAATATATGCGACTTTCAAGCTTAATGAGAAGCTTCAAATGACATTGTGTTTTGAGCAGAGCAGCAGCAGCAGCAAGGATTATGAACCCTGACTTGTGCACATTCAAGGTCATGTTGTTTATTGGGGGTGGGAGGGAATGCACCTGTTGATTTGTCCCCCGGTAAATCACAACAAAGTTGATCCTCCACTGAGACAAAATTTTATGCCTTGTTCTTAGAATGATGGATGGTTTTCGTGTTTACCCATTTCTACAAACTGATGATGGCATCAGTCTCAACTGAGTCCTTGGCAACTTCAGGAATGGTCTTTGTCATCCTCTGTATGTGAACACACCCTCTGGCATGGGTAGCATGTGAAATTTCGTGTTTTTCACTAGTTTGTGTCAGTTTGTGGAAGCCCAATGTTGATGACTCCTTCTGTGAATTGCAACTACTCCTATCATTGTTCTGTTTTTGACTGGAATTGTGATAGTCACAGGTCTGGTGGTAAGGTTAAATATCATCTAAACATAAGGGCTTCCAAGCTATTTGGGTTTATTGTACAACAGCCAGTATTGGCCATTTTTGACCTCCAAGATGGGAACAATGTTATGTGATGATTCTTACCTGGGATCAAATGGTATGTGAGTGTTTATATACCCTCCTATCAGGTGAAACTCAAGCGGACTTGGTGATTGGGCCAATTCTTTGAGGTGTGGCTAATTCACCAAATCTTTGGCTTGATGGAGAGTTCAATTGTCAGTTTTGTGGTTGATCATGTGTATGGTTCCCATGTATGGGAGAATCTGTGGGACACGTGTAGGGAGTCTTTTGTTTTGAATTATTATGGAAAAGAATGGTGATGAAGGCTTGATTGTTTCAGAGGGTGCAGGTTCAATGATTGGTTCATTGCGTGGCATCAGGGCAGTTGTGTGGCAGAGTTTGAAGCAAGAATAGGATGTGCAATGCATGGGGCAAAAAAAGAAGAGGGAAGAATTGCCACAAAATATTGAGATTTTACCCATATTGAGACCACAGAGTTTGCAATGATACTGGAAGAATCTTTTCCTCTCCGGCAGAGATGCATTTCAGCAAGTCACTCTGAACCAGACACCATCTGGAATTGTCTAAAACACATTGGGGATCAGGCCAAAAGGTAGTTCAGTAGATCAGATTCATTGGAGAAGATCATGTCACAAAATATGGTGGCAAATGGACAGCCACATCTGGAACAATGTATTCTCGTGACTGGTGGAGCTGGTTACATTGGCAGCCATACTGCATTGCAATTGTTGTTGGATGGGTACAAGGTTGTGATAGTTGATAACTTTGACAATTCATGTGAAGAGGCCCTTCAAAGAGTTGTGGAGCTGGCAGGCAAGAATGGAAAAAATCTTATTTTCTACCAGGTGCGGTTCCAAACAAGTTCCCTGTGCACTTTCATACTGACCGCAATTGATGAGATACCATTCTGTGTCTTGCTTTTATCTCTTTCAGCACAAAGGGTGGACCTTGAAAATTTACTTTACATTTCTTTCTCACTCTCAATCGGTCAGTGACCTGGCCATGTGCTATACACATATTTCTCCTTGCGTCAAGTCAAGTAATTGTGTCATAGGCAACAATTTCTTGTCTTGTTTACTTTCTTGTTTTTCAAATGCTCACAGGCAAAGACTCAGCAAAGTTGTAAATTTCTGACATGTGTTCTTGGACACTGTTGTTCCAAATTCCATTCTGAAAATGGGGTGTGAAATAGCATGACTCAGCAGACTATATATATATTGTGTTTTCCATTGAGGATCTGAATGCCTTAGTTGTTGAGATGCCTGCAAAATGTGGCACATGCATGAAGGAAAATTTCTTGCTTATGGTAGCTCCCCTTTATTACTTATCAAATCTCTCAATGTACTAAGTTGTACAGATTGATGGATTCCAGGTTTGCAAGAATAATTGAATCACTGTCTTCAAACTAACTGAGTGTTTATGTTCATACATTTGAGGAGAGAAGTAATTTGACTCTTGTTTGATAAATCTCTGTGGATTTTTCAGGTTGATCTTTGCAATAAGGATGCAGTGGAAAACGTCTTTGCATCCCACCAGTAAGCTTTGATCTACTCCTTGTTGTATGCATTTGGATCAGGGGGATACAGTCACTTTTAGGATTTTTCTTGAAGTGGATACATATACTTTGGAAGACCTAAAACAACATGAACAAGGTTGAACAAGGATTGACACAATATTCAGGTCTTGATATCTACCAGAAGAAAAGGGAAGAAAGATGAAGATTGTTCTTAGTATGGATGTCTGTGGTTGAATCTCATGCCCTAGAGTGTCTGGCTGTGCTATGTTGTCACACTCCTATGTGTGTAGGACTCATGACATCATTTATTGTTTGAATTACTCTTTGATAGTTGAATGACGAGTATTATCTGATTGGCTGTTCTTGGAGTTGGTGTTGCAGCTTTGATGCTGTGGTTCACTTCGCAGGGTTGAAGGCTGTTGGGGAAAGTGTGGCCAAGCCCTTGCTCTACTATTTGAACAATGTTAATGGCACTTTAAACCTTTTGGAAATCATGAGCAGTTATGGGTGTAAAAAGGTAAATCTGTAGACTTTCAAGTTTTTACAGAATCTCTCCATTGTCCAGATCCTTGCATTAGCAAAGCAACTTGAAATCTGTGCATTTGGACTGCTGAAGTCAATATTCCATATATGCTTGTAAGGATCTTGTGCTAATGTTGATAAATTGTCCCAACAGCTTGTATTTTCATCTTCTGCAACTGTTTATGGACAACCAAAGAGTGTGCCTTGCACTGAGGACTTCCCTCTTCAAGCCATGAATCCATATGGGCGCACCAAAGTGAGTGAAAATGGTCAACTTTTCATGATTGTGTTGGTGCAAGTTCTTTCTGAAGCTCAGTAAGAATCTGTGATATCTTTGCGGATGTGTCCACATTAGAAACCTGATTAAGCTCTTGGGGAAATGAAATGATATGTTACTATTTGTTCTGCATTATTCTGCAGCTTTTTGTTGAAGATATTATGCGAGATCTTCACAAAGCAGATCCAGAGTGGAGGACTATATTGCTGCGATACTTCAATCCTGTGGGTGCTCATCCTAGTGGCCGCATTGGGGAAGACCCCCGTGGTATCCCAAATAACCTAATGCCATATGTGCAACAGGTTGCAGTGGGTAGACGGAGTGAACTTAGTGTCTTTGGCAGTGACTACAATACCAGAGATGGCACAGGGGTAAGTAATTTGACCTGTGAAGTTTTGGTTGCATGCCTGGGCTTGTTCATCAGTTGTGCTTCAATCCCTGTTGTGCACAAGGTTATTTGTATCAGGTCCTGTTTGCTAGCCTTTCTTAGCAATTTCAGGCATCTTGGTTCAAAGTGTTGGAAGTGATCCAGGGGATCTGTTTTTGGGGGTCTCAGGTTCGTGATTACATTCATGTCCAAGACTTGGCCACTGGTCATAGTGCAGCCCTGTTCAAGCTGTTCACCACCCCTAACATAGGTACATAAATCATATTCTGATCTTCTCTCCAAATTATCTGTAGTGATGGTGAATGATTTTATCTGCCAAGAAGTTGAGTAGGTCTTTTAATCATGTGTTCTGCTTTCAGTAAAGTCCTGTGGGGATGGGGAGATGGCATGAGCTGTCAAAATGAAAAATCTTGTATTGCACAATGTTTGCAAACTGGGTCGTTGCCTGCCTCTTGATACTTTATGTTGCCTGAATAGAAATTTGCTATCTTGTTGTCTAACTGCTGCATGTATAGCTCAACATTTTGGATTTTTGTTCATGGCTATGCAGGTTGCACCGTTTACAACCTGGGAACAGGGAAAGGCACTTCTGTCTTAGAAATGGTTGCAGCATTTGAAAAGGCTGCCCAAATGGTACACATCTCTACTTAGCTTTCCAGATTTCACAATGCATATTATAGGCTGGTCAAAGTTATGTCCATTTTGTGTATCAATTATTAGTTGCTTGTCACTGAATATTATCCATGTTCTACATGACTTTGTTTGGAGCAGAAAATTCCGTTGCGGATCATGGACCGCCGTCCTGGGGACTGTAGTGAGGTGTATGCTGCCACAGAAAAAGCAGAGAAGGAGCTTGGGTGGAAGTGAGTTTCTTCTCTCAATATTCACTCTTTCACCCCTCATTTGCTTGATGGTACTTCAGTTGGTTAGATCTTGTAATCGTGACAGGTTCATTAGACATCAAAATTGTCATTGCAGGAACACCTTGGAGAAGAATGCTGTATTGCTGCAGCATTCTTCATGCTGATGCCATCTGAAACTTTTGTGCAGAGCTCAAAATGGAATAGAGGAAATGTGCCGTGACCAATGGAATTGGGCAAGCAAGAATCCATTTGGATATCAACCCAGCCATGCAAATGGGAAAGAGTCAAAACCGGTCTGCAACGGGGGCCATGATCTCAAAATAAGTAATGGTGCCGCATCTACATAATACTCGCCACCTCGACAGAAGGTTGTCATAACCTGGAACTCAATTATCTCCCTCATGTTCTCCATATTTGCTGGCACCCTCTTATCGTTTGGCTGCATTCTATATAAATAATCTCTGGTTATGGCAACGATGTAACTAGAGACCTGAACCCATGCTTGAGCAAGCCTTGGGACATCTCTCAGTTCCTGCAACTTTTACCCACTCGAGATTAAAGGTTGCTGGCTTGAGTGAACCAAAGCAATTTATTTGCTTGCCTATATGCATGGATAAGATAAGAGTGAAAAGCCATTGCCCCAGAGACTGACAAAAATTGGAGCCTGCCATGAATCTATTTCTTGTTGTCACAGCCATAGACCTTATGCCAGATTGGACAGATAGCACAATGAGAGAGTCAGAGAGGCCGAAAAATGCCGAGTCGCTCCATTTAGTGTAAAATGTGATTCATGGGGGATACTGTAGAGGAGAGTTCCCCATCCGGTAGAGGCAAACCCAATCTTTTGAAAACATGGTATCTTTGTAGATTTTCTCTCTGGTACTCCTCTCATCTTGGGGATGCCTCAGAGAAATAGATTGTAGTAACATTTTTTTAACAGCATTCAACATTAGCCTAGTAGTCCTAGTTAGGTCATCGCTCAGCAGAATCATTCTGGCTTATATCATTCTGGCTTATAATGTGTTCATTATGGAGGTGTGTGTAAAGCCCCATAATCTAAAAATTCCTCAGCCATGAGCCAGCCAGTTTAACATACAAGTTGTATGTATAAATTATTTTTTATGGTCTCTGTTATGGAAAGATGGGAGCTCCCTATAACAAGGGACATTTATTGGAGCTCCCTAAAATAATGGGACCTTCAAAGATGAAATTTCTTTTTTTCGCAGTACAAGTTTTGACAACCAGAGGCTTGTCTATTAGCACATGTTTTGAAAGAGCAACTATTCCAGCTTATCCACTGAATTGTGTGCTCTACAGTAGTGGGGACACATCAATCAAGAGTCATGGTTCTAGGTTTCTGGACAATTTGACTGCATGAGTTGTTGGCTGTCTGGACAATCTTTCTTAATTGATCTTTGTTCTTCTCTGCTGTCCTTTTCTTTGTGTTTTGTCTATCCTGTTGTGTTTTTCTGTTTTTTGTTATCTCCTCGTATTGTTGTTTGTTGCTAACCAGTAGCATGGCTGAGTCTTCCTGTTGCTTCTGGAATTGCAGCAGAAACCTGGTGTTTTATTTGTTGCTAGCCAGTAGCATGGCTGAGTCTTCCTGTTGCTTCCAGAATTGCAGCAGAAACTTGGGATGCAGGTTAGTGTTGGCACTGGCCTTTACCCACTGTAGGGAGGTGATGAAGCCAGTGGGAAAGTTATGATAGAGAAGTTTCAATCATACATGCTATTGTCAATCATCCCTGAACAGGTGTGTGACTTGCACTGTTGTTCATACTGCTTTCGTGTTTTATTTGGTTTTTTTGTTTTTTGATCCTTTGTTCTCTGTTTTGTTTCTCCTTCTTTGGAATTCTCTGTGGCTGGTTGAAGAAGTGTTAACCTCACTTTGCCTTTTCTTAATCATGAGAATGAAGATTTCTCAATTCTTATGAGAGATATTTCTTACTTGACAATTCTTTCATCTTCAAGATTTGGCAACTCTGAAGTGTCATTGCAAACCCTATTATGTTATTGTTGTTGGTTTCAAGGCCTTTTTGCTGAACTAATTTGCTCTCACTAATGTGGAAACATCAGGAAGGATGAATACTTTGGTTCTGATTTTTTTTTAAACCCCTCAAAGAAGCACTGGTTTTCATGGAAGTAAAGGGTAATTTTATTGCTGTTTAGTTCTTAGATTTTCTACGAGCAATATAATACTTAGAATATTCTACCAAACAAGGAACCTAGATATTCTTCCAAATGGAAACTCTTGCACAAAAATCATGATTTCACCACAAATATTAAATTTTATTTTTTTAAGACCATTACACTATTGATTCATTGTGTTGTATCACCATCTTGTATTTGAATGTGCAAATAACAATTACTTCAAGCATGAATCATAATAAAGCAAACTGAAATGTTATTATACACTTTCATCTAGTGTACAAGAATCTTTAAAAAATACATATTTCGGTTAATTTTGTAAATTAAATTGAGGAAACATATGTTTATAATGATTTGTCAATTAGGTCCTAGACAAAAACTTATGTTTCATTTCCTAATGTCAAAAGCACATTGCCTCATTTGCTACAATTTTAAAAACATTATTGTTTAGAGATGTTTGTTTAGAAAGAAAAAAGAAAAGAAAATCTATTAAAATTTTAACTTTTTCTTACAATATAAAAAAAATTCACCACAAAAAAAATTGTTGTGTAAAAATGAACATGATGGACACATTCATACCTAACAATTCAAAATATTTTTGAATAATTGCACGATGTCAATCAACTTGCTTTAATCAACACTTGCCATATTTGTGCTTGTAAACATATGGTGATATGGATTTGTCTTTCTCAAGGAAAAATACCCACACATTACACTTCAATTCATGCCATGCATGTTGTTCATAACACCACCCCATATGATTGCCATAAGCAAACTTTACAACAATTAGTTATTGTGTTTTTATGACAATTTAACCCCCATTGAATGATTGTTCCATTGAAATCAAACTTTAACCTCAATTGGCATTCAAACATTTATATTGCCTCTTGTTCATCATCTTCCACTATTAGTGTTCCTTGTTGTCCTTGCTTAGCTACTTCAACCTCTACTTGCTTGTTCAACCCAAGTTCTTGCAACTCCTCATCATCTTTTGTCTTTGGATTAGTTCCTAGTTTTGCTGATGGAGCCTATCAATTCCCCCACATGGTTTTAGAGAGATAAAGTTCTACACATGGAGTTATGATGCAACACATAATTATATGGTTTGTTAATGTTTGAATTCATAGTTGAAAAACCTTTTGCTTGCTTTGTTGCCAATGTTATGGTTGTAGTTTTGAATTGGATCTTGTTCACATGACACATGAGTTCTAGTGGTATAAAACCAAGACGCACCTTGATGTCTAACTTGGCTATCATCTACTACACATTGGCCAAGTTGGTATTGGCTTCATAGTCAAATGAATGTCAACTTGATCTCATGTAGTTTATCAGTTGGGATGATGATGATGAAAGTGGTACATGATCAAACACACAATATGTAAGGTAATGGTTAACAAAACATGTATTGTGTATAAAATGATTTCAATGTGGATGTTACTATCTACTATCATCATCATCCACTTGTGGTACCTTTGTAATGCATTTCTTTGTAAAAATTCTTGGATATATTGCTTCACAGTTGAGATGGCCTCCACCTCCTAATCTACACATTTAAACTTGTTTTACTCTTTTGGCTCACATCTATGCAATCCCCAACTAGCTTCTTTTAATTACAATGGATGAATCATACAAAGATCAAATTACATTAACAACATTTTTAAAGCTCTTCTATCCTTGCAATTTTTTTATCATTAAATCACACAAATCCACATGCTTGGTCATACAAAGTCTTTGTAGTTTGTAGCTTGCAAAAATTTCTCTTCAAACCTCAAGCCTTTGTAAGCAAATAATTGCTTTTGGTCACAATTCTAAACCATTTTTTCAATATTAAGTATGTAAACATGAACCAACTACAATTGTTCCCCCTTGCAAGTTCTATGAAATATTCCATGTCTACAAAAACTGTTGCCATTGCCATCCTTGTTGTTGATGGACAATTCAAGAAGTGGTCGACTAAGGTCACTAGTCACCTCATGGTTGCATCTTGAAGAAACATTGCAATGGCAATCCTATTTATCTTTTTAAGTTTTCAAAACTTTCAATGAAACACCTCAAAATTTCCCAACATTTGATAAATGGGACAATAGGTTTCTTAAAAAATTGACAATCAAAATCATATTAATGATGAATCCATTCAAGTACTACAATATATGTTACAATAGAAAAAACTACATTACTAATTGTTTGTTTGTTATTACTTAATTGTATTTTCTTAGGAGATGGAGTAATTTAAAGCAATGCCTATACACATTAAACTATTATAAAATGTATGAAGTAAAATATTGAAATATCAAACAGCACCACCATCATAAAAACCTTGGGTGCACCTACGTCAGTACCATGGCAAAAATCACAAAATCCATTTAAATTATTTCTAAATATTACAAATATCCCAATGTTAAACAAAATCATGGTCTAGGATATCGATGTTTATAGGATAGGTTGTAACAAAAAAAAATGAGACACACAAGCTTATGCATCATGGTACAAATTTGAAAGAAGAAGGAAATCAATGCATAAATTAGATTAATGAAATTATCAACAGAAACACCATATCACTTGCACATAAACTTGGAATAACTTCTTAACAATCTAAGGCATTATCATGGGATCAAATCATTTCGAATCACCTTTCTTGAATTATCTTTGCCTTCTTAGCTTGATTCCATCAAAGTACACTAACCCATATTACACTACACACTCAAAACAAAGTTCCTTAACCCACATAATTATAGGATGCTCACACACATTTCAACTCAAACCTAAAACCACAACAACATAAAATGCTTTCACCCACCCACTCATTCAGTACCATGTAACATAAGTTAAAATTACAAGGCATGAATCACCATCCTGTGATTATTTTTGAATTTCCTTTTTTGTAAAAACAAAATGTTAAACTCCTCAAAGTTCCCATCATTACAGGTCTTGCTCCTTGAACACTTTCATTTCCTCACAACATAATAGAAAACTCAAACATACACTAACAAATGGAATCCACACAAGCAAGCTCTTAAGTGTCGCAACCCCTCTTTGAGGGAAATGTGAGGTCGCCACTCACACTCCCAAAAATGGGACTTGGGAATCCTTCGGGACTCCCAAAAATTCAGAATGTGATTGCAGGGGTCAAAACACCTTGCATTGAAATGTTCTTTATACCGTTGGAAAGATAATGAAGTGTAGATGTCCAAAATGGCCTCGCATGAGCCATTTGGACATCTGCAATACAAGTTATGGTCAAAAGAAGGGCCGGGAATCGAATTGGCAATTTGACTCACGACCATTAAAAGTCGAGAATCGACCCGATCCCGATGTGTGCAGGTGGAGTGCAACACATCCTTGGAAAGCTCTCAAAGAGAGCTACAAGTTTGCTTTAAACCTCGCCCCAATTTTTCACTTTCTATCTTAGATGAAGCATCCAATTGAAAAACATTTGAAACTTGCATAGTTGCGATAGTAAAAAATTGTTCATTCTTTTTTTCCTTATCTTCAGCAATGCATATACTCCAATTTTCATAGTCATCATATTTAAATATGTCCCCAAACATAACATTATTAGCTTGTTTTTCCAAAATCAAATTCTTGATTTGATTTGGTCCTTCTTCCTTCACAAAAGTCTCTAGGCCTTTTATCCATCAAATATTATAATAAACTTGTGTCATTTTGCAAGAACAATTTTCCTTATTCATCATCTGTAAGTTTTTCCATCTCCTCATCAAAATCATTAGAAGAGTCATAGTGGTCTTCTTCACCAAATAATGCATGTTTTTCCTCATGCACTATTAATACATCCTCTTCCACTATCTAAGACCCCCATAGTTGCAATGTTTCATCTTGTTTTTCTTCTTCCTCAAAGTGTCATGCTCTGACATTATTTGCAACATGTTCACCATGTTTAACAACATAACATGGATGTTATTCTTTAATCCATGCCTGATTTGTATCATGCCCTTTTTTATATCAACAACTATTCCTATATTTGTGAGAAAATATAGTCCCAAAAGAATGTCATAGTTGTTAGTATCCTCCACCATGAAGTTCATTATACATTGAAATCTCCAATTCACACAAGCAACTCACTAATCTTGCTAAGAGCTTGAGTTATAACACCTAATGCAGTTTTGTAGGATTCTAAACTAGAGACTAAATGCATGATGCCAAGCTCTCATACAATTGCAATTGACATAGAAGCACCTATGTCAACCAAGCCTTCAATTAAATTATTGCTTATCTCCACAAAGAGATGCAACGTCTTGTTACTGTAACTCTTGTTGATGGATTCTCCATACAACATGTGATCTTTCAACCTTAATCAAGTTGATTGTCTTCAAACCTTCATCATGTTTCTTCCTTGCCACTTTTACTAAGCTTTTTAACGACTTTAGTTCACCAAGAATGACCAAAATAGTTTCCATTGGGGATAATGAAATCTTGCCCTTTATGAAATGGTTCAATATTTTGGAATGGCCAAAGGAATTCTTGCCAACTTCCAATTGTCCCATCTCTTTATCTTCACTAACATCCACCTCAAGTGTATCCACAGCCAAACACCTCCTAAGAATTCAAACTCTAGAAAAGATGTTATGCTTTGTGCCACATAGTTTGTTTAACTGTTCTAACATAGGGCCTTCATCATTCACCAAGACTTCAAGGTAATTGTTGGATGCAAATGGTGTTTTGCGATCTTTTCCCCGTTTCTAGCACATGTTTTTAGTATGTCCCACACTTGAATAATACCCACGTCTCATTCCACATAGCTCCATCTTGTGTGGTAGACCACAATTGGCACATTTAAGCTTCATGTTTCCTATGCAAGGGCACATAGTGGCAATGTGATTTGTAGACTTGCAAATTTGGCACACATGATTAGAGTTGTCGGCTCCAAATGGAATTGCTCCAACTCCTAATGATGCACCCTTAAAAAAATTAATGAAATATTCATTTAGGGCATATACTTGTTTTTCCAACGTATCATCATTGATCATTCAATCTTCTTGCTCCTCCTTGGGAGGTTCAAATGGCATCTCCTTTAGTTTTTTAAAAAAATTTCCACTTCTTTAATGACTACCATCTTTTCAATGTTGGCATAATTCTTTACCACACACAACTTCCTAATCTCTAAATGTAGATGGGCAAGAAACCTACGTTGTTATTTTGGATCAAGTTTATTTTTCCCTTTTTGAACATCTTATCAAGCTTGTCAAAATAAAGTTGAACCCGTTGTCGAAGTTTTTGCTTCACCATGTCCATCTTCATTTTTAGTTCATCCAAATCAACATCTTTAAACTTTTGTTGCATCCTGACTTTCATTTCATTCCAATCTACAGGTGGTGGTTTTAGCTTTTGTGACAGTCCTTGGTTTTCTTTTGCAAATTCAACCTGGCAATTTTGAAATGTTCAAGCCTATCATATTTGTGCACCTTTGATGCCATTTCCAATTGCTAAGTCCAATCATATGTCTTCAAATTCTTTCCCCCAAAATAGTTTGTCCATACCTTTAGGACTAATCATTTTATATCATAGATCAATGACGAAAATATCAATGATTATTACATCAAGAGTCCCTATGGGAGTAGTCACAAAAATCAACATGGTCTTCACTCTTTATCATCCAACTATAAACTCGAACTTTGTTAGCTTTTAAAATCCAACTCAACAACCTAGATGTCACCCCAACGTGCTTTATCTTTACTATTTTATCTTTAGGTTTGAACAACTCCTCCATGCTAGGCATGCAAATTCTAACAAACCTATTTGATCTATTGGTAATGTTGGAACCCATATGTGTTTAACATAAGGGGGTGGTTTCTTGATTTCTAGGTTTGAATGAATACAACTTTAAAGGGGAGGACTAAAAGGTTTATTTGCAATTGCCTATTTGCCCTTGTATTGCAATCTAGTCACCATAATAATGCAAATATCTCCACACCCCTGTTTTAATTTCAAGGTTTTGAATCCCCTTCATTGTGGTCTTCCTCCAATTTAACTGCCAAAAGCCTATTCCTTCCAATATGAAAAATTGCGTCTGTCAAAACCACATTACCCTACAACTAAAAATTCAAAAAAAATTCATATACAACTATTGTGTAACGATCTTTTAGGTATTACAACTATTGTGTAATTATTCCCTAGAAATACGGTGCATTAATAAATAAATTACCACGTCAAAAAATCAATTAGTTATATTATAGTTGTAAATAAATCTTTTATACACATTGTACATACATATGTAATCAATCATATCAAACTTTTTCAAGAGTTGCATTATAGTTGCATGTGGGAACTATTTTAGAACTATTGTAAATGTGCCACTAAAGCAACAATTATGTTGCAACTAATGTACAGTGTACATACATGCGATATGTCACATGTCCACATTTCCACCACCCATTATGAAATACATTTGCAACTAATTTTTGATAATGATTATCATTGATACAATTAGTATGGCCATAAGTGTGCCACTATTAAAATATTATTGTTCAACTATGTTATAACTATAACATAACTACTTATAACTTAATAAGGATACATATTCATATGAAATGTTTTATAAAAATTATTGGTTCAAAAATTTGACAATTAATATGAATAAATAAGTGTAATATAATTAATTAACCATTAACTAACAAATTAATTACTTATCACATATTAATCAAATAAATATTTATCCAAGTTGGGGGTATTTCATAATGAATTAGGTCTATTATTCAAGATAATTATTAATTCATCATTAATTACCAAATAATTAATTAGTTAAATTCATTAAATAATTAATTATTTGGATACATGTAATTAATTTAAATGTGAAACTAATAAAAATGTGTCTGTTATATTAAAAACTCAATTTGATGTATATATGGATATGCCTATTTATACTTTCATATTTTCTATATGACTTCATATTTAATATTTATTAATGAATTATTTTTAATAATTTATTACACATTAATTAATTATTATTATGTAATTTATTTAATTATTATGAACCAAGTAAGTAAAATGATAATTAATTATTATGAATTATAAATATGTTTGATTCATTTAATTAATTAATTAAAATAAATCATTCAAATCACTATTTCAAGTTGAAAAAATCATATTTGAAATTCAAAGAAAAGGAATAATAAAAAAAAGAACAAGAAGAAAAATAAGCTTTTCCAATTTACATATCATGTTTTTTTGTGTTTATTTCTTTGGACCCCTCCTACTTTCAAACCTCATAACTTTCTTATTTCTTATTCATTTTAAACGATTTAAAATTTTATAGAAACACCACCTGAAGTTCTACAAATCATTTTGGAACTTTGATATCAACATAACAACATACAAGGAATTTTTTAGGTGTTCATGAACCAACCTTTTTAACATTTGGTGGTTTGTTTTTTTGAATTATTGACCCCTTCTACTTTGGGAGGTCATAATTTTCTAATTCTATTCCATTTTTTACGATTCTTAATGTGCTAATAGGAAGGGCTTAAATTTTGTTTAAACATTAGAAACAATGGAGCTCTCTCCTTGGACAAGATTTGTTGTGAGTGCTTAAGTGTTCGGTCATCGGTTGGTTTATTTTATAGTTGCAACTCAATTTGCAACTAAGAACAACTAAAACACATAACCCATATGCTTTGTTTTTGAATCCCATGTTATAAACTATATAAAGAAAGTTTGTTCTCTTATGTTCTCACATTAAAATACACGTGTCATTTTGGGATGAGTTCATAAAAGCTTAACTTAAAGGCAAAACATAAAATTAAAAAATAAAATTTCATGGTTATTCATTAGTTCACTTAGTCCTACCTTATGTTTCTACCTACCTATGTAGGTAGGTAGGTAGGTCCTAAGTAAAATACGTAGGTATGTAAGTCTTAAGACTTACTAATCTACCTATGGTTATGTATGACCTACCTAGCTACTAAAATAAATATTTATATTTATTTATTTATCCAAAATATAAAAAATATGCCGTGTGACAATTTGCAATTGTGCCATGTGTCATAATCTTGGACCATCATTAACAATCATAATGGATGATGGAGATCAATATTTTGAAAAAAAAAATTATGTCCAAAAATCTTCATAATGCCATGTGTCAAATTTTAATAGATGGATAACAATTAATGACGTTAGCATGACATCATGGGTGTAGTTGTAATGGAATAACATAGTAAAAAAAAAAGAGTTGTTTTCACAAAGTTGGAATTTAGTTGCAATGAGTTGCATCATATATATGGTGAGTTGCAACTTTGCAAATCATGCATTTGTTGGTTAGCACTCACACCATATAAATATAGTGAATTGCAAGTGTCCAGTGTAATTTAAAAATTGAATTGCAAGACTAATTGCAAAACATCCTTTTTTTTCATAGTGAATGTGGTCACTAAAATTTATGGTGTCACTACTTGTGTAAACCCACACCAAAACCCCCTTTCTATTTTTGCAACATTTCCAACTTAGTACACAGGCATCAACTGTTCATTCTACTTTAATAATTATGTTTCCTTTGCTATAGATTGGCTTGAAGAACCACTTAATAAAGGAGGATCTATAGGTAACCAAATGTCCCCAAGCCAAGGTAATAAATTAGGATGTTCATACCACATGTGTTGTGTCTCAATCCACGCATAGGGCCATGAGGATGTGTAGAACAACCTTGCACTTCCTGTGTGGACGGTGACCTAGCCCCATTCATCTTGAGAGGTCAACAACCATACAACTACTCATATGTAAAGACTTGACAGTGTTTCACATATAGCTTTTCTAGGATCAAATTCTATGATATCAATGGTAGTAAAACTTGTAATGTGCAAATTAATGTACAAATTAATGTACTTGGTGGTGGATGTGTTACAAAATGATGTTGGTCAAATCCCAATGCAGTGATTTTGTTGCTCATGTTGCCTTGGTAAAACCTTCATCACCCCAACACTACAAAAAGGTTCACCGGATTGTAGATGCTTTAATACCAAAAAGAGTGGGACACACAAGCTTATTCATCATGGTACAAATTTGAAGAGAAGAAGGAAATCAATGCAAAAATTAGGTTAATGAAATTGTCAACATAAACACCATATCACTTGTGCATAAACTTGGAGTAACTTCTTAGCAATCTAAGGCACTATCATGGGATTAGATTGCTCTGAGTCTCCTCTCTTGAACTATCTCTACCCTCTTAGCTTGATTCCATCAAAGTACACCAGCCCATAGTACATTACACACTCAAAACAAAGTTCTTTAACTCATAGAATTACATCATGCTCACACAAACTTCAACTCAAAAACCCAAAACCATAACAACATAGAACACTCTCACCCACCCATTACTCATTCAGTACCATGTAACAAAAGCTTTTACAAGGCATGAATCACCATCCTGTGACTATTCTTGATTTCCCTTTTTATAGAAACAAATTGTTAAACCCCCCAAAGTTCCCATTGTTGTAGGTCTCATTCCCAGAACACTTTCATTTCCTCACAACACAATAGGACTCAAACAAACACTAGCAAGTGGAATCCACATATGCAAGCTATTGACCCGCTATGGCTCTTCATCACCTCCCAATGCCTCTAAAGGACCTATCATTATTCCTAGCCAGCAATTCTGAAAGTTCTCCATAGCGGAAAGAAGAAAGAATATTCAAAATCATTGACCAGCCATCTCTAAAAATCCAAGAATCTCCTTCACAAAAACGAAAGGCCACTAGTTATTTGCCCATTGAACTTCTTGAGTTCCCCTCCAAGAATTCCTCCTCCACAGGTCTTCAGAACGCACGAACGCCACTCTGCTGCACTTGGATTCCTCACAAACATAGAAAGCAAACATCATTCCAAACCTCACCATCACAAATGCTTGAGCTTATCCAAGGTGTTGCACCCACCATAACTGAGCGCTGCCCCAAACAGCAGCCGCACCTCTTCCTTCAATGATGAAAAACAAAACAAAAAAGTGACAAATTTTACCAGCGCCACTGAGATAGACACTCCCATACACGTGAGCAGAACACCTAAGCCCTAATTACACGTCACAAGGTTACTCGATGGGGTAACTCATAACAGGTTTCAGTGGATGGTGCACTGGTGAGTGCTAGGATTCAATCATCTCCCTAACTAAGCCACTGCCAATTGTCTTTATGTCCATTATGCCATTGAATGCACCCTTAGAGCACATTCTGCCTCCTAGTTCATCAAGTTGGACTCGGCCTAATGGCCTATCTCTCGTAACTAGTAACTCACTAGTGACTGGCCTGGCTGATGACCAGTGACACCCACAGAATGGATTCTCTGTTGACCGGATGATGACCGGCGAGACCTTGCTCAATGCATTCTCTGTTGACCGGATGATGACCCATGAGACTCTCAGAAATGGGGACTCTGTTGACCAGATGACTGGCAAGATCTGCAAAATGTGTTCTCAGGTGACCCGATGCCTGGCTAGAACCCCCGGAATGCAATCTATGTTGATTGGATGATTGGTCGAGACCCGCAGAATGTGTTCTCTGGTGACCTGATTACGGGCTGGAATGGCGGAATCCGTTCTTTGGTGACCGGCTGAAAATACAAGAATCCATTCTCTAGTAACCGGATGGAGTGCAGAATCCGTTCTCTGGTGACCGGATGGAAATTGAAGAGTCCGTTCTCTGGTGACCGGATGACCGGCTGTAATGGCGGAATCCGTCTTTGGTGACCGGCTGGAATCGCAGAATCTGTTCTCTGGTGACCGGCGGCAGCCGCCTTGCACAGACAAAATAGTGAGAGTGTGTTGTCTGCTTCCTTCTTTCCTTTTGTGCTCTGCTTCGCCATCGCCGACTCGCTCGTCGTTTTCTTTGATTTCCGCTTCAAGTCTGTTGTTGCTCGCAGCTGTAAGTCGATCGAAGCGTTTGCTCTCACAGCGAATCGGGGATCTGTTTTTGTATCCATTTCTTCTAGTTTACTAAGAAACTCTTTCATTTTCCAAACTCCAGATCTGTACCATCTTCTCGTAGATCCATGTAGATCCTGGCATGCTATTCACAATGGAGTTGTTGCAGTTGTAGTAGTAGTAAACTTTTTTTTCTTATTTTTTGGGTCTGTGGGGGTGTTGGGTAGTCGAGTTTCGTTTATACCTCTCTTCAGAAGTAGAGGCTTCAGAATAGGTAAACAAGGATATGAGGATTCTCCACCTCTGAGATACTTTACACAACAGCTTAGGAATGAGCTAAAAAAATACAAAGCATTTTCTTCAACAGTGTTTTGCTGGAATTGACACACACAATAGTTGTTACATCAGTACAGTGGCAGCTTGAACTCTGAGTCAGAAGCAGAAATTTCTCATAGCTCTTTTGACAAGATTTATAAGACCAGAGTTCATTTTCACACTGCCTGCCTCAATTGGGTTGGTTTGATTTTTTGCAGGGAAAGTCAGACGGAATTGGGTCAGTGGAGCGCCCTTTCACAAGAGCACAGATATCAGCACAATTTCAGGTCTTTTGTGTAATAACTCTTCAACCCTGCTACAGATTTGGGATTGGAAACTTAGCAGACAGTTCATTTTAGCTGCTAGTATTGCTTGCAGGAAATTAAGAGACTGGCTCCAAACCACCAATTTTATTGCTAGATGTGAGAGTTGGTGATCCCATGATTTCTTCTTCTATTGGTAGCGGGTTCTTAAAACAATAAGGCCAAAGAGACCACTTACCATGTGACGGACCAGCTAGGTATGGTGGCTCTTGGTTTGCAAACCTCTAAGGAAAGCTCATGGAGTAAAAATGTGCAGTTACAGTACAGTGGCTATTTGACTGGTTTTGCTATCAGATAATGCACATCCTCTTCTCTTTCTTTTGACTTGCATGAAATGTCACCATTCAAAGGTTTTTCTATGAGGTGATTACTGGCATCATAAATTGCCATTCTTGTGATTCTGCATCAAATTATAAAGGTGTGTATGCAGGTCTAGTTTTTTGTGACCCACATGTAGCTGAACTGGTATCAGGAACTCAGCAGGAGTGACAACTAATTATGGTATTTTAGGCATGTCAATCGCATACCCAGGATTTCACTCATTCGTTTTTCGTATTAACCCTAGACCTGCTGTTGGTTGAAGGACAATATCTTTTGTCTCTTGTCAATAGTAAAACATAAATCTGGAAAGCAAAAAAGCTTTATCATGTCAACTGAAGTTAGTTTGTTGTGGGTGTGACATTTAGCACACCAGTTGCAGCAGTTACCATGATTATTAACTTGTTTTATTGGTTTTGCATCAGGTTCATTGACCTATCTTAACTGGTTGAGCACATGGCTTTTACTCATGTAATTGTGGGTTTGAATGAATCCCACAGTTGGCGTCTTTGAACCCAAATCTAGTAAGATTTTGCTACATTTGACCCCTTATTGTGTTGTTTTGTTGTAGCTTCTGTTGTGCTGAGCTTGTGGGCATTATATATTACTAGAATCTGCTTAGACACCAGGTGAGGTTTCTTCTGGAATCAATGAATGCAGGTTTGGTGCTTGAGGCACATCCTTTGGTTGGGGAGGGGGTGTGGGTGGGCTCACATGATACCTGAACATTTGCTGCCTGTACTTATTGTATGTATTTTTGATTGGAAGACACATGAGGGGTTTTGTAGTTGTCAGTGGGCATGCTGTTGTTCTCTATACTTTAGATGAGGGTTGTGCAGTCTATGAGCTCAAATGTGCTGTTCGATACAAAGAGGTGGAAGTGCAGAGAACACCACGAGGCATCAGAGTTTAGGATGCACTGTAGAAATTGATTTCATGTTAGTTCCTTGTCAGGATTGCTTCCATTTATGTCATTCTCATGTATGTATATCATCTAGAGGGGAAAAGAAAATGAACTTGAGTCAGATACTGGCAAGTTGTGGTTTTGATCTGTGTTGTGAACATGTGAATGATACTTCTTGAAGATTGGAGAGAAAATTAGTCAGGGTGGGATATCCATGCATCTCTTTTTTTCTGGTACCACCTGCACCCTGTTTTGGAAATGTGAAGTATTTGTGCTATGAAGGCCCATTTTGTATTGCTGTGTCTGTAAACTAAATCTGGAAAGGATTTCTAAAATGATTTCTAAATTTGTCTGCCATGATTGAATGCTAGTTGTACACCCAACTGTTGGGTGGGATTGCAAAAGATCCAGTGAGCTGATCACCTGATCACAAAGTGTTTGGGTTCATGTTTCATCTGCTTTCGTTTGTGGGTTTTAGCTAGCTTTGCTTGCAGGGAAAGAGAACTCAAGACAACCCATTAACCCATTTTTGCTACATGAATGGAAAGGGTGCTCTTTTAATTGATTTGTGTCTATAGCAGAGTATCAGTTGACTTGTGTTGTGATACATGTGACCTCAATTTAGAAAACCCTAATTCAGATGCTTCCTGTGTTAAACTAAGCAACAATCAGTCTCCTGGACCATGTATAGAAAATTAAGTAGCCTTTCTATTCTTCCTACCTCTGTTAACATGAAAAATTGCTTTGTGGAATTGAGCATAAAAAATGTACTCAAATAATTTATGCAAATGCAAATCTGATGTTCTCTGTTTTTGGTGTGTTGGTGATGTTGATTTAAATTATTAACTCTTTTCAGAAACAATCCACAGTGTGGGCCGACCTAGCTCAGTTGGTAGAGCGCGTGGCTTTTAACCACGTGGTCGTGGGTTCGAGTCCCACGGTCGGCGAATTTTGTCATTTTCACTATTTTGTGTTTGTGAGGGAAAATCTATCTATGCTAGCTAGGCTTACTTACTACCATTGTAGTCAAAAACTTCCCAAGAAAAAGCCTAACTGAGTTAATTCCAGGTTCCAAAATTTGGACAATTTTTTTTTTAATAAATTTGAATTTTCTTTTTTTTTTCATGATCTAATTTTTTGTACAATAATATTGTCATATGAGTGTGAAATTATTCATATTTGTATAGCCTGCCATAATTACGATGGTTTTCAACCCTCAGATTCATATTTCCACCAAAATTTGTTTCCCTAGTTTAAAGATTGTAAATTAATGACAAACTATAAAGTATTTAATTAGTGTATTTACTTTTTACATCTCACCATCTGGATTGCAAGTTTAACCACTTCATGAAAGACCTAAAAACAAAGGAAATTGTAGTAGTAGTAGTCCTTTAATAAAGTTCAACAGGTTTACATGAGAAAAGGAAAGGCATGGTCCCCAGAGGGGCCAGGTTAGATGCCATTGAAGAATATATGTTGTCAACTTGGAGAGTGAGAGAAACACATCAAGAGGCAAGCCATCCATCCCATAAGAACATTGGATCACCACCGACCATAAATATCAACATTCTACAAGAAAGATCTCATTAACTTAAAGGATACGCAATTCAACAATTTATTATTATTGTTATATACATGACAATAAAAGTTTAAATTAAAAAGTCATATCCAATTTTAGCAATACTTTATTCTTCAAATGTTTGTCTTCTTTCATCTTTAACCATTTGTGATTTCCATTTTTTAAATCGTTTTTATTTGGGCATGCATGATAGATTCACAAGTTCATTGTTCATTCCCTTCCATTTCATGTCTCTAGAGGTATTATTAATTCACACCCACTTGCATGCTTATTTGGTTCATGAACAAATTGAGATGCAAACATGTAAGTGGTCTTTATGGTAGTATTGCATGATATTTGACAATTGGATTGTAACCCGATGTGCCATTGTGAGTGTAATAAATGCATACAAGAAATTGGGTTTTTCTTCCCAAAATTGAGTGCATATCTTATATATAATTTAATGATTTTTCTTGTCTTGTTAATTTGTTACATTGCGTCCTAGAATTAAAGCTCTATCAAGTGTGGCAATCCCACATATGCTTAAGTAATTTGATATTGATTGATACATGATATTCAAATTTGAATTATATTATTGCTTGAGAATTGTATCAAACAACTCTTGTTGACATAGGTTAAATGCACAATTGTGTGTGAATAAAAGCCATGATTTTGACAGATGATAGATAACCTTACGATTGGAAAAAGCAATGTCCACAACACACAAATATAGATATTAAGGGCACACACACAAACAAATATTATGCATTTCCACCAACTTAAATGTGAACATGATCAATAGAATTTTGGAGAGTATGAAACTTACATCATGATTGAATGAGAACAACAATCACAAATAAACACAAAGTACCAAAAACATGGTAAAAATTTTATGTCCTTTTTTCAAAACTCTAAAAAGTCAAGAGTCACAACATATGTAATATGTAGATTTGTAACAATTTTTGTGCAAGTGCGGGTAAGATGTAAGTGGGTCTCTACCATAGGTAAAAAAATTAGGTAAGGAATGTAAGTGGTTAATACATAGTAAGTATATAAGTAGCTAAGGCATTGAGTGGCTACTAGGTAGGTAGATGCATGTGGATGGTCAGTAAATAGTCAACCATAGTACCACTGTGGTTAGTTATGTTTCATAAGTGTTTCCTATCCACACACCATCCATCCTATAAATATAATAATAGGGTTTTTTTGGGTGATCTTTAAGCTCTGAACTGTAGCCAATCTATATATATGCAGTACTCTCTATGGGTGGATCTGGGGAGATATACATACACAAACCTTCATTTATTATATAGAAATGTATGCAGTTTAGGGAAAATGTCAAACAAAATAAAGGGACATGAGAGATAAGGAAGATTATTCTTGCAAATGGGGGATGGTATAAGGGGTTGTTTTGCAAGTTGGGCACATTGTTCTGGGTGCCCTTCTGAAATATTGGATTTATCCTGGAATTTGTGATGACAATTTCAAAATGATGGGATAAAATTGGGGTAAAGTGTGCATAAACTTTCACTGAGGTATCAAAAGCCAAAAATAGGGCTTATCATATGGTGGGTGTTTTATTGAGGACAAAACATTAATCAATCTTTTACTCAATTGATCATGATTAAGTGACTGATTTGTTGTTACCTATCATCTTGGAAATATTTGAACACTTTTGTTAGCAAAGGTTACATATATTTGAATGCAATGGTTTATTTATTCTTTAGGGTGTAGAAGTGGTATAAATGCATTTGGATATTGGTATGTAACTGGTTCATCCAGTTTGTTTCATTGTAAATGGATGCAAGGTCAAGCATGCATGCTGAGGAAATGGATGGATTAAATGTTCAAATGCCCGAGTTTTCAATTTTGACCTTTCATAAGTGTATTTATTGACCATATGTTGACGCTTTGGTTTTTTTTCTCTTGCAAAAAAGAATCAAGCATTCATTTACACAATAAAGTGCTTCTTTTCATCCCTCTTGTCCAACTTCCGAACCCTACAACATGGCTACATTACATGCTTACCAAAATCTACTAATCTCTAACCTAACATATATTTTCTATTGATGCATCAAACACAATTTATCATTCCACAATCATTGACATCTTTCTTTCATAGAAAAAGTTGGAAATTTCATTTGTGTGACGACCATTATGATTGGTTGTATTCCTTGATACGGTTTTTGATCCATTTTGGAATGCTAACACAAATTTCCCAAACAAAAATCTAACATTTTTTTCCACTTTTGAAAATCTTGCTGAAAAACATAGGGCTTGAGGTCAGCACACATATCATAGGAACCTCAGCTACCATCCATTGTGTCAGACAGTTAGTTTCTTTTATAGAGAAAAAAAGAGGCAAATTAGTACTACCTCAATTGTCAACTCTCTTTGCCTAGTTGTCCAGGGACCACCTTACATATTACTTATATACGAGTGCGAGTGTGGCATGTGCCATTGAGCACACATATTGTAATATATTTAATCAGTTTTGAAAGGGAAAATGGTACACCTTCCTTGACCCTAAGTTTGAAAGCTGGTTTTTTTTTATTAAAAATCAAATTATGATTTTTTTATTGAATTTCCAACAAACAAAATTGCTCAAATGGTCAGCAAGTCGTGCACCTTAGACCTACCACATTCAGAAACCACCTCTCTGCGCCCTCTTACTACTCATTGATTGAGTGCTTTCCAACAGTACCAAGATTGTGGCAATGGATTTGGAGATGTCAACATGACAAAACAAAAACAAATGAAACCAAAACAAACATATACCACCTTCCTTAATAGTAAGATTGGGTAGCCAGATTTTGAAGTACTAGAGAGTGCACCCCATAGGCTGCACTCTGCTTCCTAGTGAGTCCCTAGATGGAGGCCGGGTAGGTCGAGCCCTATGGATGAACTAGGTGGTGGCAGAATGTGCCCTATGGGTATGAAGGACCATATGTAGGTAGCAAAATGGAAAAAAGTCTTCAGTTGTGTAGGTAAGTAAGAAATGATCGCATCAACTGTCACTGCCAATCCTGCTACTGAATTGGAGGAAACTTTGTAAAGCCTTGCGTGCACAGGTCATTGTGATTTTGGAATGTGCTGCTGCGCTTGCAAGGTATTTCTCATCTCTTCCACACATCACAACCAGTGCACCTCTGTCATTGGCCAATTACAATTGTAGTCAAATTGTGGCAGACAACACCTTTTAAGGTTTCAATCTCCTATTATATTATTTTATTGGTGATGTCCTCCTGGTTGAATTGTGATAGACGATGTCTATTTAGTTTATGATCTTTTATTTTATTAGTATATTAGTGGTGTCCTGATTGTTATTTTCATTTGTGACTTGTGGTTTCAAGCTTTTATTTGCCTTGGGTTCCCACCCCTGGCTTTTTATATACAGGGTTTTCCTTCTTTGCAATGGGCTTTACTTGATTCAAGTTCAGGCCTGTGCTTTTGGATCCACCTTGTACAAGCCTTTATTTTGGTAAAGCCCATTGCCTCGGGCTTTACCCTACATTAAACAAGGGGCATGTCACACTGTGGCCTTGCAGGCATCTCAAGGCAAAAGAAGACTTACGAAAACACATATATTTCACCATGCAAAAATATAATCTTCTAAAAGAAACCAAAACCCTTCAAGATATCATAACTCTATAACTAATCTCAAGTTTCAACACAAGTCAAAATATCGTCTTTCTAAAATTCTCATATAATAATAGACCTATTGTCACCTAGGGGCCAAAATCCATTAAGCTAGTACACTCTATAGTGAATCTAAACACAATATCCTTGCCTTGGTGGGGAAGGCCAAAAATACATGCCAAGAATGCTCAAAACATTGAGCAGATTAAAGGAGGTTGTCTAAGGTTAAATTTAAGGTTTCTTGGGTTAAATATAGCCTCTAAGAGGCCGCACCCAAGCACACTTAGTTACTAGTGTGGGTGCTGCTGGTTGACTCTGTCCTGTTTAAATTGCAAGGAGGTAGGTACTCGTTGTAGGTGCTGATTCACTGTGGCCATATCCATCAATTAAAGAAGCCTGTAGTTTGTTGGCATTGCCTTGGTAGGCAAGGATTTTGTAGTTTAATGGATTTTGGCCCCTAGGTAGTAGTAGATCTATTTTTATACGAGGATTTTTTGGCTTGTGTTGAAACGTGAGATTAATTATAGAGTTATGGTATCTTAAAGGAATTTGTGTTTCTTTTAGAGGAGTTTTTGAAGATTATATTTTTTCATGGTGAAATATTTGAACTTCCATAATTCTTCTTTTGCCTTAAATGTACTTTTTAATGTAAATGGCAAGGCCATAATGTGACACACCCCTTGTTTGTTTTGTTTTGTTTGTCACGGTGATATCATGCAAACAACAATGATTCCCACTATGATCTTTGTATTGTTGGAAAGTCGCTGTGAGGAGCATTTTATGGAAGTGATTTCATAACCAAGGTGCATGAAGTATTAAAATTTGAGTGATTTTTGTCATTTAAAATTCAATAAAAAATCAACCACAATCAAAGCATTGAAATGTTTAGGGGAAATTGGAATGTGTTATTGGTATTGTTGGAAATCCCTTTCATGAATAGGATTTTATGAAAGTGATTTCATAATATTCAGACATAATGTGCGTGAACTATTAAATCTTGAGTTATTTCTATCACTGAAAATTCAAAAAAATCAAAACTAAATTGTTTACAGTTCTTCTTCAACCTTGGGCCAATGGCACAAAGCCACACCAAGTACCTATTTACAAGGGAGGGCTAACCAAAGGAACCCCCCTCTCCCCCCCCAAACAAAATGCAAAAAACAACCGTTTGAGGGACAGACAAGAGGAGGTTGGTAGCCATTCCAATTTTGGACTTGTTGCCAATTGGGCGAGCCAGCAGCCTCCTAGTGTATATAAGAGATTGGTAATAAGGAGGAGAAAGGAGAGTGTTTTACCCCCTTTTTTTAAGGGGTTGCAACGGCTACTTTGGGTTTGGTGGGGCCCTATGGGGGGGAAGGGGGGTTCCTCACTCCTCACTTTTAAAAAAGTATAATACTCTTATAAGAGTGTAAGCTTGACTTTGGGCTTTTGGTGTGCTTGTTGCTTTTGGTGACGGTGGTGATGTTGGTAGCCATCATTGTGTGTGTGTGTGTGTGTGGGCCATCTAGAATTTCAAGATTAACACTAAGTGTAAGTTCTTTCTCTCTCTATATATATAGATTTAAGGTTTAAGGTTCTATATATATAGAGAGAGAAAAAGACGTGAAGATTTGAAACCTGGGAACTCTTTGTTTTGTTTAAATTTGGCTATTGCCTCTATGGTTTCATGTCAACAAGATGAGCCAATTCGAATTGGAGTTTGGGGTTTTTTTTAGCCTTGTTGGAAAAATCAGCCTTTGTTCCCAAATTATGTGAAAAGCTAATGTGAAATTAGTGGGACCCAAAGGGCAATTGTAATCTCCAATTAGCTAATTGTTCACAATGGAGCAATGGAGGCTACAATTGCCCTTTGGGTCCCACTAATCGGAGGGGAAAACTATAACGATCAAAAGTTTCAAATAAAGCTTAAAAATTATGGGCTTACATGTTGGAATCTTTTGAAATCATTGTAGGGGCCGCATTTGGACTCATTCATACATTTTGAAGTGAACTATATATATATATATATAGACCTTATATCCATTGTTCACACCTAATCAATGGATAGGTATTAGCATTTTTAATCACAATTGATGCCTGTGAAACAACACATTGGGTAACCAATGAACATAGTTGGCATGCCTTATTCTAATGGGATTTTTCTCCGGTCATAGTTCCAAATTGTTTTTCATCTTCCCTTTGATTAGGTAATTTTCAAACCTATGAAAATGGTTAGCTTCAAGATGGTTTAGGTCTTTCCTTATCACATGGTTGGGATTGATAATACACTAAAAGAGAATTAGAGATTGAATGACCAAAACATATTTTAATTTTACATTCAGGGTTTTTAATGGTTGGTATTGTTGGTTTATGTTTTAAATCACTGTCTCCAAGCAAAAGTTATTATATTTTATCTCAATATTTTACATGTTGAACCTAACAACATGAATTCTACCTCATTATGAAACATCACCCTCATTGGAACAAACAAATATGGAAAGATAGGAACAACCAATCAAATTGTTTTTGTTATTTATCAAATGTTCATGATCTAAAGGTGGATTTTATTTTTTTTATAGACATTTTTTTGTTAAAATATTTTTATTAATTTTGAAATATTATTTTTTAATTTTCTCTTGGACCCAAGTGTCATTATTTAACTCTAAGATACATAGACGCATGGTGTGGGTGCACTACATGGTGCATCAAACCAATTTGGTAGTGTAAAAGATGAATCAAGTCCTTTTAAAGGTGTCTGTTGGCCCCTAAGAGCCTATTTGAAACCTTAGTTAGAAATTGGATCCAATGTACTCATCCATGAATGAGATTACAAATCCACTTGTTGGATTCAAAATTTACATGCCTACTTTAAAATCTTTTGTAAAAAACTTACCCAAAATCAAATAAAGGTTGATGAGATAACAAAATTAGATTAAGCTCATTGGGTAAGTGTTGCCCAAGGTTTAATTTGAAACTTCAATACCTCCTAAAACACTTTTGACACAACATTAATGTATGCATCTTAATATGACATTCACAATGATTAAATGGCATGCATAAATAGGTCTACCTACTTACCTACCTATTTAAATATTTATATAAATTCATTTTGGTCAAATTTTTTTTTAATTTTCATGAATTTTGCCCAAATTATGCCATGTCAAAGGTTGCCAAGCCTCCTACAAAGGAAAGAGAGTTGACTAAACATTTAGGCTATTGGTGGGAATTTCACCTACATCAATTTTTCAATTATTGTTCACCTAACACAATTATTTATTTATTATTCTTATTTTTTTGTGTTAGGTGATTAACAACTTCTTTGTCACAAGAATGATTTATTGGCACTTTGGCCAAGTATCCTGCAAAAATACTTCCAAAAGCTAAAAAAATTAAAAGAATTGCCATTAAAACAGGCACATCATGACATTGTAAGATGTCTTGTTTGAATGAATTTGTTGGTGCTAAAAAAGTTTTTAAAAGTAAATGAAAATAATGATAAGAAGAAAAAAAAAACATAGACATTTCCCAACCAAAAAAAAAACTTATCACTAATTGTATATTTAGTATAAACAAGCTCTAAAATAACATTTCAAAAATAAATTATAGTACAAAAAAGGAGATAAGTAGTTAGGTCCCAAGTAAATACATAGGTACATAGGTTTGTAAACTTACCAATCAACCTACCTATGGTTATGTACAACCTACCTAGCTACTAAAATAAATATTTTTATTTATTTATTTAGTCCAAAATACAATTAATATGCCATGTGATACATTTTTTTTGTGCCACATGTGCCAATTTCAAACCATCATTAATAATCATAATGGATGGTGAAGATCAATATTTTGAAAAGAAAATCATTTTTATGTCAAAAAAATTTCATAGTTCCACATGTCAAATTTTAATAGATGGATGATAATCAATGGCATCAATATGACATCATGGGTGCAATTATAATGGAGTTGCATAGTAGTTGAAAATGAGTTGTTTTGATTGAGTTGCAATGAGTTACACTGTATATACGATGAGTTGTAACTTTGCAATTCATGCAACTTGTCTGTTAGCATTCATGGTGTATAAATACAATGAGTTGCAAGTGTCTTTTGCAATTCAAAAATTGAATTGCAAGGCTAGTTGCAAAACACCCCTTTTTTCATAGTGGGTAAACTAGGTTATATTTGGCTGTACTAGATTACATTTGGTTAAACTAGGCTATATTAAACTAAATTTGGCTAAAGTAGGTTATTTATGATAAACTTGGTTATACTAAATTAAACTTGGCAAAAATAATTTATTTAAGTTAAATTTGTTTAAACTAAGTTATATTTGGTAGTACTTGGTTATATTAAATTAAATTTGATTAAAATATGTTATTTAAAATAAAGTCGGTTATATTACACCAATTTTGGCAAAAGTAATATATTTAGGTTAAATTTGGCTATATTAGGCTATACTTGGATAAATTAGGTTATATCAAGTTATACTAAGCTATATTAGTTGAAACTTGGCAAATGTACATGTTATTTATTTTAAATTTGGTTATGTTAGGCTAAATTTGGCAAAAAAGTGGGTTATTTAAGTTAAACTTGGTTAAAATAAATTACTTAGATTAAACTTGATTATATTAAGCTGAACTTGGCAAAACCTAATTAAAATTGGTTAAATTAGGCTATGTTTGGCTAAATTAGGGTTTTTGAAGTAAATTGGATTAAACGTGGCAAATTTTGATAAAATTAAGATATTTAGGAAAAAAATTAAAATTAAAATTATTTTTAAAAATTGGTAAAATCTGGATACTTAAGCTAATGTAATCAAAACTTGGTTAAATTTGGTTGATTCAAGACATTTAGGTTTTAATATGTTAATTTAGTTTATTACGGTTAAATTTGGTTGGATTGGATTACTTTAAAAAAATTAGGGCAAGATTAAGTTATTTGCTAAATTAAGTTAAGCAAAAATACATAAACCAAACGAGGCCACTTAAATTAAACTTATAAACTAAATTTAATGGAATTTAATCTTAGAAGTTAAATTGAAAACATTAAACCTAGAGGTTTAAATTCAATCAAATAAAATCTAGAGGTTAAGGTAGGTTAAATCAAAATCAAACCTAGGTTAAATGTAGGCCAATTTGTACTAAACTTAAGTACATTTTCATATGTTTTTAAATTTTTTATAGTTTGTCAAACAATGTCAATTATATTCAACATGATTATTAATTGAGAGATGTAATTTATAATCATATAATTACCTATAGTCATATTTATAGTCATGTAGTTTTAATAATGGTTGTAATCAAAATAATGATAGTGACTAACGTTCAAATATGACTACATGACTATACTTGGACAATAATCACAAGTTGTCATAGTCATGAAAACTATGTTTTGGCGTAGTGCTACCTATGAAATAAGTAGTACGTATGCACTTACTACTAGTCACCTACCTACTTACATATTAGAGAAATAGTACATATGTACCTATTACTAAACACCTACCTACCTACTAGATAGGTAATACATACATACCTACTTATTACCTAGGTACTTACTTATTTCCTACCCATTATTACCTTTAAGTATTACTTATTACCTACCAAGCTAGGTACCTATTAGGTTACCCGGTAGGTTTTAAGTTGTTAGGTAAATACCTAGATACCTAATTTATAAAGTAGGTTTGAAAAAATGTTTATAACAATATGGTGACAATTTTTGTCATGTAAAAATCATGTGGTGCAATGGTTATGTGGAGGTTAACGACTTCCCTTCAATGTGTAGGTGAAGGGTTCAAGTTTTCACACTTGCAACTTAATGAATTAGCCTAACTAGCTTATTTTGTTAGCTAAGTTAGCCTACATTTATAGGTAGGTTAAAGCCTACATTCCTAACATATAGGTTGGGGTTTTAACTTTTATACCATGTGGCAACTTGCAAACACAATAGAAAATGCCACATGTTTAAATGGCAAGGGTGAAGAACATATTTATTTCATATTTAATGAATTATATCCAATGGCTATAATTTATGGATCTCATCAAGCATTAATGACCTCCATGACTTTATAATTGCAAAAGTCACAATTGTATATTGTTTTATGATTGAGCCACAATAGCAATTAGGTGTTTTAAACAACATGTCCCATTCAATTACATGGTCATGTAATCATGGATGGCTTCCATGATTAACAACCTGATTATAAATCAAGTCGCAAAAACCAACTTTTCTTGTACTGCTATAAATTTGTGATGTAGGTTGACCTTATTATAATGTGACATGGGGCTGCATTAGTGTTCAAACATATGCGTCATGTTTTGACAAAACTATGGATGTTGGAACAACCTTAACATTTTCAAATTTTCATCATGTTTTTAAATCCTTCTTATTTTGACATGTACCTATTAGGAAATGGAAGAAATGATGAAGGTTATGAGTAACTAAAAAGGGGAAAGTTGGTAGATGAAAAAATTAATAGGAATAACCAAAATAAAAACAATCCATTTAGTAAAAAAATTGTGGAAATAATTACTAACCAAGTTATAATTAATTAAATTAATTAATTGTGGAACTAGGTAACTACTAAGCATGATTAGTCAAACATGATTGGGCTGAACATGACTAACCAAACTAGTTGACTATTGAGTATGCTAGCTGAACATCATTAGTTATAGTGGTTACAACCATCAATTTGAGGTTAACATAAAATGGTTTTGGTTGATTAAGGACCCCGCCTTTATATTTATAATTTCTTTTTAAGTTTTGATTTTACTCTAAACACAAAAGACTTGTAAAGATGTTCTATGCCAATTTGGTGAACTTGTGTGTATATTCAAACATATGCATATGTTTGCAATTGTTGTGTGTTGGCAAAATTTAATATTAATTTTATGGGTGTAGATGGTAACTATGTGGAATATGCTAAAGATGTTATTGTTGTAAATGACAGGAAATGTGTTAGAGCCTATATTTGGGATCCCAAATAAATTAAATTTGATTAACTACATTGTAATATTTGTTAATCGAGATGAGTAGTTGTAATATAATAACAAAGTGTACCAAGCATTTTCCAAAGTTGAACAATGCCTTAGTTATTTCAACACATGGTGTTTGAGTTAAAAGAATGGACAAGAAGAACTTAATAACGATAATAATGAACTACTTGTAAAATTTTATGTCTATCAATACCAACATGCCTACCTATGCAAAATTTACCATTAAGATTATGAATGTACAATAGCTCTTCTTGGAATAGAAAAACATATGCACGACATTATTATTTCTTATTTGAATAAACCCTCCATTTCCATTATTGTTAATACATGTTTCATGATCAACAAATAAATGAGGACATATAGGTTTTGCCTAAAATAATTTGATTTTTTTTTCTTTTTAGGATTTTCATGCTTTCATTCCTTATCATTTTTCTTTTGTTTGTATGTAAGAGGAGCCTTCCATCATCAACGTAAAAAAAAAAACTCTTCCATCACCAGTTCCATCCACCTCCATGTTCATAAACATATCCAACATTCCTAGGCATCCATCTCTTTGTTATATACAAGCATAATGACTTGTATCCATCATCCATTGGGTCCAATTCATTCTTTGTCCACTTCTCTCAAGTTACATTATTAAACATAATCTTCAAACTCACAATGAAATCCCAACAATTAATTAAATTACCTTTGAAATCATGTTTTTTAGTTTTGGTTTGTGTGCATAGGCCATGGATTGTCTCTTGGGGTTGTGGGAAACTACTTAAAAACTTTGGAATAAACATCATAATCATGGTTGCATAAACCTTATAATAATGTAGCCCATTTTTGGTTGCCCAAACATTATGACAAATCATGTCCATTGTCAAACCACACTACTTTGCAACTAGAGTTCCAAAACAACTAATATACAATTACACTACAACTAGAGCATAAAAATACAAGAAATTAATAAATAATATTAATAATCATGCACATAATTATCAAATATTTGTATAATTTACCAGATTAAAAATAAACACAAGGAATGAAGGAATTTTTTTTCTAGTTACAACCCAATTTGCAATTAATGTGTAACTAAAAGATTTAACCCATAAGTTTTTTCCTTAAATATCATCTCATAAACTATATAAAAATTCCGTTTTTTCTTGTGTGCTCACATTAAAATATGTGTAAAATTGGGACAAGTTCGAAAAAGCTTAACCCTAGAAATAAATAATAAATAAAATAGAAATATTTACATGGCTACTATTTAGTTCACCTACATTTTTACCTTCCTACCTACTTGCCTACCTAGGTAAGTAAATAACTAGTCTTATTTCTTTACCTAAGTAGGTAAATACTGATGTAGTGTAAGTAGGGAGGTATGTAGCTTAGGTACCTAAGTACATCACAAACTTCATGAATCATGATTTGGTAATAATTGTTATGCAAAATCTATTATTTCATAGGTTTGTATAGAATAGACACGAATGTCTCTCATACACTTATATTGTTTAAACATCAATGTTGTGTGCATTGTTTAAACACAAATGTCCTATGTCTATTCGTATTGTTTAGACACAAATGTTGTATGTTTATTTATGTTGTTTACATATGAGAGTTGTGCACACATGAAAAATATAATGGATGGTGGAGATTAATATTAAAAAAAAATCACCAAAAAATCCCCATAGACGTGCCAGATTTTGATGGATTAATGAAAAATGATGTTAGCATGATGTTAGCATGGTAATTGCAAACTAGTTGTATTATAATTACACAATAATTGTAATTGAGTTGAAATTTGTAACTAAGTTGTACAAGTTGTATATGTATACAATTTCACATATGGTGAGTTGCATGTGTTATTCACAGTGCAACTTGTTTAATAACATTCACGCTCGTAGAATAAGGATGAATTGCAAATGAGTTGTAAATAGTTATTGCAATTCAAAAACATAGTTGTAAAGCTAATTGCAAATCACCCCATTTTTTCATAGTGAAACTTTCAGATCTATTTTGACTTATGGCTCTATTATTCCTAATTTTATTTCATTCACAAAGCGGTATAAATCAAGGTTTGTTACACTTCAAAAAATATGTGACCTAATCATTGCAAATATGATCTAATCTATATAACAAGGACCAATAAGTTCAATAAAAGACCAAAGGAATGTGCAATTTTGAAAAACAAAAAAATGACATAAATAAAAATGAAAACAACATTACAAGTTTTGGAGGTATACCATCCATTTCCTTTAACTAATTCACAATAAATTGGTCAAAATAACTTTAAAATCCATTTTGAAAACCCATTCTAACTAAGCAATTTTAGGTCAATATGGTTAATGCAATATGGACCAAGTCAAAATATCTTTACACTTGCATCACTAGTTTTTGAGTTTTGACAATTGGTATTTGTGAGCTTAGTGTGTGTAACAAGAGAATGGGAAATCATGAAAAAATGTTAAAATTAAAGCAACCATTTTAATTTGACATCAATATAATAATTAAGGATCAAATCAAATTCCAAAAAGCCAAGATATGAATCTCTATGTTTCAGTTTTGAGAATAAAATGGTCATTTGCTAAATTGAATTTTGCTTTTGCTCAAAACCCAATGTTCCTATTTATTGTATTTACTTGTTTTGGGTTTTAAATGCTTTAAACCCAAAACTCGCTTACATTGTTTACTTTATGAACATGATGACATTTTATTTCATTTAACATTGTTATTGTAATTGATATAGAGGATGTGATCAAGGAGAATGGCCTTGAAGAAACAAGAGGACCTTGTGCAAGCACAATCTACATGAAATAAATAGGTGGTAGTGCATCACAAGAAAAAGTACATGGGTACCTTGCCTTAATGCATGTTTCAATGAAATCAACAAACGACTTCAGTAAAGATGATGCATGAAGGCAATGATTCACCTTCACATTCATCTAGTGGCAATGTTGGGGTAGATCATAAAGTCAGCACTTGACATATCTAAGAAAAAAATTCAATCTTGCTAATGAAAGAATTGTTGAATATTCATTGTCACCCATACACCTACTAAAATTTATGTCATCTCACATGTAGAGCTAATAGAAAAAGGGCATGGAAATCTTACCTCCTTACTTTGCAAGTAACCAACCATTTCAACAACTCTTAGCTTCATGTAACCTCTTGCTACTCCACTATGTGCCCACTTGAGCAACAATGGGAATATGAAAATATAAATTAGTACAAACATCAATATTAACTTTGTTAGGCCAATGCTAGCTATAGTTTTAAAGCACCTAGGTATTTATTGTTTTCAATTTGATTATTAGTTTGAGTCTTAATTGGGGCCTAATTTCATGCACAAGAAATGTTGATGGTCCAACTTGTTTCAAGGTTCAACTTTCATGATGGAATATGGGTTCTAAAAAAACACACCAATTCATTTCTTGTTGGCACTTCTTAACTAAGGTGGACACAATAAAGCCCCTTTACCTATCCAGAATTTAAGCATATGACATGTTCATCCTTCCCCAACTCATAGTAGCAAAAAAATAATTCCATGGTAGCTTCACCCATAGGTAACTAGTTGGTATTACCTTACCCTAAGGTCGGTTTCGTCATTAAATAATCCTTAAAATAGTGAAATGAAAATTTGTGGAAATATGATGTTGATATGTTGAAAACCATCATAATCATCATAGGCTACACTCTGAATAATTTCATCACTCATATCACAATATTATAGTAGATGATGGAAAATTATGTAATCTCAAAATTTGAAAAACTAATTCATTTTTCAAAAAAAAAATCATTTTGTCAACATGGAAACTGATCCTAGACTACTATATATGAAACCATGTACTTCATCAACATTGGTAATAATATTATGCCAGTGGTGAAATAAGTTGTGGGTCCATTTTCTATAATTGTTCATGGCACCACCACATTGACTTGGTATAAAATATAATCTACAAAGCTCTTTCTCTCTCTCTCTCTCTCTCTCTCAAAGGGGCGAGCTTATGATATCATGATTGTTGACACATAATGGTGGGATCAAAGTGCAATGAAAATGGAACACTTCCTTTGGATGCCTCTACCTATTTTTTGGGTTAGGAGTGGGTGGGTAAAGACCAAAGACTATGGGAATATCTTTTCAAGAAGAAGATTTGATATATTTTCTTGGGGAATCAATCCTTTAAATATTTGTAAATATCTCTTAGATGTTTTGCTGTGTAACTAAACTACGTATAACACATGTTATGTGGCATGTTATAGTGCACAATTATTCCTTTTTCCCATGAGCAAAGTATTCTGTTTTCACAATTGGCTTTACACAAATTATAAAGCCCACTTTCAGAGGTGAGAGCATCCCTAAAATTGAGGTTGTCCTCAACTCTTGCCTCATGCAACCCTTGTTTAGATATGGCCTCCACCGTTTGCATAGTTATTTAGGCCCACTTTACACTAGGAGTCAGGGCTGAAATAACTTGGGGCCAACTTTGAGCATTTTTGGCTTGTTGTTTGGCCCCGAGTTACTAATAGATGCCGGAACATTGGCCCCCAGGGTTGCAAATTGGCTTCCCAAATTCTATAGTATCCTTTTTTTCTGCCTTGAGGCCAATACAAGGCCATAAAGTTCAGCATTTATTAGTGGCTTTGGGGCAGATTGAAAATATTTATTCTATTTCAGCCTTCAATCCTAGTGCAAAGCCCTTGGGGCTAATTTCAACTTTTGCACCAATAGGATTGCTTGGTTTGGGTTGAACATCGGCCCTGACTCCTAGTGTAAAGCAGGCCTTAATCAAAGAGTTGATATTTTTCTCCCATAGTCATTCCATTGGTTTCTTCTTCATTTTATATATCATTAAAACCACCTTCTAGGAACTTCATCAATACTTTTGGGTGGAAGGGAACTTTTCTTTAATGTTTTTTAAAAAACAGAGCACATGCATAATCGATCGAGCAAAATGAAAAACCCCTCTTTTCCCTTTTTTTTCCCCTTGCTGACACATTTCCTTTGGAAATGAAATTTTTTAATGCATATCTTGAGTTGAAACCGGTGTTGGGCAGTTACTTGAAATTTTAAACAATTGCCAGTTTTGGCTATTTCAAACAGCTTAAACTGGCAGTTTTCCTGAAAGTTGCCAAATTAGAACTTCATTCAAAAATAATTGCGCCTTCCAAAAGCCATGTCACATTTAGATCACCTCCAATGTTATTGTCTCCTTTGGACATTGGGCGTTATTATTGCATCTTTGTAGTACTCATTATTATCTTGTGAAATCACCACAACAGTCGTTTTTAAAAAATAAAATCTTACTCAATTGGTGATCATCCATAATTATATTTAGCAAAAATTGGCCATATTAAAATTATGAAAATGAAAAATATTAATCACCCATTCATATTGTAAGCCATTGTGACAATTTTTTGCAAATTTGAAACAAAAAATTGAATTTTATCAATTAAAAAAATCCAAGAAAAATGCTTTTGATAAAATGATGGGAATTTGTCAAGAAAAATCACTGCCACAACGTCCTCTCAACAAGTTTGCTCCCCCTCCACAAAAACCAAGCAACTCATATTAGAGTTACCAGTAACGTCACCCTCTCTTTCACCCCTATCTACTTAGCTTTCGCCCACTATCCCCTCTCTCAGTGGTATCTGCAAAGTAAGGAAATTTTATTAAATCTGGGTATGAAATGCTGAAATTCAAGCATTTAATGCACAAGGTTCGAGAGTAGTTATAGTAGCTGTATAGGCAGAAGCAGTGAAAATATATGTAGTAGCAGTGGAGGCGCTCAGGAAAAAGAAAAGACAGGAGGAAACTCAGTTTACCACCAAAATGGGTGGAAAAACTAGTTTGGGTCCTAGTTATTTCCTTTTGTAAAAGTTTCATTTCCAATTATGCATTTGATGCCCTATTATGCCGAAACTGGCCGCCGTTCTCGCCCCCTAATCGCTTGACTTTACGAATAACACTCATATGGTACTCATTTACTTTTTTTACCATGATACCCGTAAGGTACCCATCTGGTACACAGTGGGTATCACGATAATTAAAATTAAAAAGTAAAATGTATCATGTTTTATGCCGTGCAATGGCCATTGGCCTCTGGCCTTGGGGGCTCATTATTTCCGGGATGCCCCAGCCCTAGGTGGGTTGCCCTACAAGTAAAGTCCAGGTGAAATTTTGTTACTCTTAATAGTGCCCATTCCAGGTGGAAAGAAAAAATTCACCCGTCTTCATGTGGGATAACGCCTCTGGACAAGGGCATTACCCGGAATCAGGCCAGCTCTCAACTATGGCCTCCCCTGAGGCCTCCTTCTGGTAATGCCCATCGGTTATCCTACACTAAATTGGCATTCTCCGAGTCCAAACTTAATATTTACCAGACCACAAAGAGGCCTCACTCAAGAAGGTGAACCGAGTCCAAACTTAATATTTACCAGACCACAAAGAGGCCTCACTCAAGAAGGTGAAGGAACTAAGTGTAGGTATTGGTTCACAATGACCCAAAACATTTCTCAAAATGGAAATTACTCTGAGGTTTTTGCTCTTTGTACCATAGTACCTTGGCAACTTTGACACACACCTCCGTCAAATGATTAATTAATTTTGAAAATTAGTTTTCATAAATAAAATATTCTTGAAATTTTCATATTTTCCTTTAATTTTTTTTAGTTCTTTGAGAAATGATTTGGCAAGAATTTCCTTACTTTTAAAAATAATATAATTAACATCAAAGCTGCCAACGGTACTATGGTATTTGAAAACACCTCCTCACACGGAACATATACTTTTGTCAAATTCATCAATTAAGGGACACTAAAGCACCAGTTGAAATCTCGTTTTCCATGGGGGTATCAGAGGAAATTTTTGAAAATAAGATTTTCAGCCAGGTGCTCATTTAGGGAGGAACACCCCACTTTTCCAGTTATATAAATGTGGAGTTTTTTCTTAATTTTTTTTCAAGTTCAGGCAAATTGAAAATTCCCAAAAATCAATTCATTTTTTGGATTTTGAAAGTTTTAATTTCGCTTTCTGGCGGAATTTCTACAGTAAATTAAAATGAAGGTCACCTAATTTGAGCCCTGGGCCAAAAAAAGGGGGGACTATTTTGGGTTTTGCAATTTTTATTTTGCAACTTCATCACGAATTTGTTCGAAGAAGAAAATTGTAGGGGTGTTTTGGGCAACAGTTTCGAAGCAAGTTTTGGGCACCAGTTTCGACGCATGACGTTAGTTTTTGGGCAGCAGTTTCAAGTTTCGACCAGAGTTGGGCCAAACCGCATGGTAATGGGTCAGTTCTCAATCCGGTTCTCATTATGAAAACCGGCGACTATCACATTATGTTGGGCAGCGGTTTCAAAGGGAGGCGTCTTTCATCACGAATTCGTGCCCAAAATCGAAAGAGAAGGAAAAAAACTTTTTTGGTGTGTACAATTGGTGAACGATCGGCTCTTAGTCCTACCAGGATCTGGAGCCACAGGGGGTGCGAATTGGGTTTTTCTGTCTGCCCAGCCCGGCACGGCCCGACATCCGGGTGGGACTTTAGTGCCAAGGTTGGGCAGCACTTGCGACGCATGTACTGTTGGGCGGCAGTTTCGACGCACTCGTCGCAGCAGCAGCACGGCACTAGTGTTGCGATTGCTGTTGTTGTGCTGCTGCATGTTTTGTCCTTGGTTCTCGAGCTGCCAGTTGCGTCACTGTGATTAGTACTCGCCATTCTTACTTACCACACGGACGCTGTGCGAGTTTCAGATCTCCTCGTCCTCGACGCTCGTCCTTCCCCGGCAAGGTGGTTACGGAATTCGTTTCGTCCTGCTGCTGCTCATGATCGACAGCTTTCTCTCTCTCACGTTTTGCGCAGAACTGGTAATATTTTATACTTCCTCCTTCTCATGGAGACCAACATTAGAAGATTTGTTGCAATTTTTGCAACTGTCTGATTTGGATTTGTGTTGAAGCTTTTGTCAATATTGCTTTTTCTCTCTTCTGGTTGCTCTAATCTAGTTTCAGAGAGTCTGCTGCTGTTAATAGTAGCGTTTTAGTAGGGGCTTTTGTGATTATCAATTATCAAGATTCGTCCTTCTGCGCCGTGAAGCTAGCGGTGTTCTTCATTGAACGTATTGCGGCAAAGCTGGTCAGGCAGATTACCGTTTCATGTTTCGTCCTGCTGATGATATCTACTTTCTTTTTGTGTCACATTTTTCTGGTTCATAGAATATAACTTCCTCCATGTTCTGGAGAACATAAGATTTGTTGCAATTTTCTGACTGTCGGATTTGTGTTGTAGCTTCTGTCAATATAGCTTGCTTGTCCTGCTCTTTTTCAGCGCGTTTGTTGCCTCTGCTGCTGCTGCTGCTTGTAGTATTCTAGCAGGAAGTTTTATTGGATTTGTGTTGTAACTTTTGTCATAGCTTTCTTCCTTCTGGTTGTCCTGCTCTACTTTCCGAGCGTTTAATGCCTCTACTGCTGCTGCTGCGGGAAGTATTCTAGCACGAAGTTTTGTGAGTATCATCAAGCTTGGTCCTCCCTCTGAGCTGTGAAGGCGGTGTTCTTCATTGCACGTATTGCGGACCGTTTCGTCCTGCTGATGATCTACTTTCTCTCTTGCACATTTTGTGCATAGTGTACTTCCTCCTTTTGTCTCTAGAGAGGATAAGATTCGTTGCAATTTTCTATCTGTCGGGGTTGTGTTCAGCGTTGTGTTTTGTATATCTTTTGTCAATATAGCTCTGCTTGTGCTGCTAGTTCTGCTCTAGTTTCAGAGAGGCTGCTGCTAGTGGTACTAGCATTTTAGCAGGAAGTTTTGTGAGCATAAAGCTTCTTCCTTCTCTGTGTTGCACGTATTCCGGCAAAGGTCAGGAAGATAGCCGTTTCGTCCTGGCGACGATCTACTTTCTCTCTGTCACATTTTGGGCATATTTGTATACTTTCTTCTTTCGGAGAACATAAGATTCCTTGCAATTTTCGAACCGTCGGAGTTGTGTTCTAGCTTTTGTCATAGCTTTCTTTCTTCTGGTTGTTCTGCTCTAATTTCAGAGACTCCTCTACTGCTGCTATCAGTAGTAGTAGTATTCTGGCAGGAAGTTTTGTGAGTATCAAGCTTTGTCGTCGTTCTCTGAGCGCCTGCGAAGGCGGTGATTCATTGCACCTATTGCAGCAAAGGTCATGGAGATAACCGTGGCTTGGACCTAACCTCTTACACCGTGGGAGCTCCTTTCATCATTCAGGCCTTCGGTTGTCGGCGTTAGGCAATCGAATTCTTCTACGGTCCTGGAGGAAGAACTTATCTTATTGTACAGCAGAGGATGATGAGGGGGATTTATCCAACTATCTGCGCCATCGTAAGGGTGCGGCAGTAGAATCATTGGTGCTCAACCGAGTCGCCGAGAATCTGGATGATCAACCTTGTGTTAGAAACTGGGCTGGACAAAAACCTGGATGCTCCTTTAGATGCAGGTTTTCTCTGGTTACTCTACCCAGGCTTAGGGGCTGAGACTCACTAGAGATGGAGCGAGCTTTTCAACCCTTGCCACAGTGAAGGAGACATTTGAGCACATTGTGTTGTAGCTAGAAGGAGGCAAGCAAAAATGTGTAAGGGTGGATGCCTCTTAGCAACATGCATTTGCCAGTCATGCGTGGGGCCAAACCGCATGGTTGCACGGTACATCTATGGCATCCTCTTCCTCTTCACCAACATTCTTGCCTGGATGGTTCGCGACTACAGCCACAAAGCTCTCTCCAGTTTTAGCAGTAAGGCTCATCCTCTTCCTTATCCACTGCATCCATCTCCTGCCCTCTCTGGGCACATGACCTTCTGTCTATGTCACCTATTTCTACTCTTATTATCTCTCCCTGCACTCTCCTTTAGGCATCTCCTGATTCTCTTCTTCTCCTAGCTGAGAGATTTATATCCTACCCTAATGCTCTTCTTGGCTTCCAGTTTCCATATCATGTTCAGTAACCAATTGCAGGCTCTACAAGTCTGGAAATAACTTCACAGTCAGAATAATATCTAACCTCGAGCTGAGAGTGTAATGATTTGCACCTGAGGTGATTCTAGTAGGATTGGAGAGGGCAGTGATGAAGATGTTTTTCACCACCCACCCTTGAAGTGAGCATCTATCTCAGAAAAATCTTCCATCTCTGGTGGCAGAGTCTAAGATCCATCAAGCTGGTGGAGCGTATTTCTCTTTTACTGAGCTCAAAGGAAAAGTATGCATGGTTTGCTGAAATAAGTACTGCAGTGTTCACTTGTGGATGTTTTTCTTCAAAATAGGCTTGTGTGTGCTTGTGGCAGTCAGAATTTCCCTAATGAACATATGGTGGGTTGCAGATTTGAGTGATTGTGGGGGTGAGGCAAACTGCATAGGCTCAGAAGGTGTGCTTCGACTCAGCTTGGGCTGCTTTGTATCCTCTTTCTGGCCAAGTATGAACTTCTCAGTTCAACTCCTAATCTGTTCAATTCATGATGGCACACTTTCTAGAGATTTCCTCAGAGTGTCTGGTTTGATCTGCCTTGGAGACGAAATGTGGAATTTGGAAAGATCCTTGACAAAACCCATATAGGTGTTCTTCTTCACAATGTATCTGACGACAGTAGGGACATCACGAAAGGATGATCCTAGGGATGCATGGCATGCTGGGTGGTGGCCCATCAAGAGTGTGATGTGGATTGTGCTTGTGGTGGTGCCCTTTTTAATTCCTTCAGCTTTCATCCAGATCTATGGTGAGTGAATTTGCATAATCTGCACAGTCTTTTTCACTTCCCTGATCCTTCTTTGCAGTGCCATATAATCACTGCAAGTGTGAGCTGATATGAGCAGTTGTGGTAGTTGGAGTGCTCATTTGCATAGAGTTCCTAATTTTCCTCAGCAATATGAACTTGATTTTCCATCTTTGACAACTGTGCAGGTGAGGTTGCAAGATTTGGTGCTGGGTAAGTGTTCTTCTGGAGTCTCCTTTCTGCCACTTCACTTAGCCACTTCTGTTTTCAGTGCTATTTGCCACTTTCTTTTGCAATCATCAGGGATACATGATATGAAGTATGTACCAGTCTGTCTTTCCAAACTTGTTTGTGTTTTGTTCATTAATGATTCATTTGGTGACTGTGCATCTTGCAGGATATTTCTAATTATCCAGCTCTTAAGTATTGTGAATTTTGTGTACTATTGGAATGAGGATTGGCTCTCTGAGAAGAATGAACGTCGCTGGTAGGTTATGACCTCCTTTCTATTTTCAAGCCAACCATATGAGTAGGATGTGACCTTCTGTTTACAGCAACAAGTGAATCAGGGTCTAGGTGTATTACTGGGTGGTCCACCACTCTTGCTTAGCAGGTCTCCTGAGAGTGAACTAGAATTCGGTGGTTGCAACTTTGCTGTTTCAGAAAAGGTTTGTGTGTAATATGAAGCAACTTGCATTTAGGACATTCTTCGTGGATGTGGCTGCAGTCGGTTACCAATGGTGGGTGTTTCGGCAACAGCATATGTGTTGTCCCTTGTTGGAATTGTTTTGATGTATGTGTGGTTTGCACCACGTGCCACGTGTGGGCTCAACATCTTTTTCATCACCTGGACTCTTATCCTGATTATTGTGATGACTGCCATCTCTCTGCATTCTAAGGTATGGACTGATTCATCTTCCTATTTTCAATGTCTTTGTTTCTTTCTCTAAGGCAGGAACACTTTTGTACTTTGTCCCCTCACCCCCCCTTCCCACCTACATATACAGAATTCTTTCTCTCTTCCTCTCTCATGGACGTAAGGCTGTGTGCAGGTGAATGCAGGTCTTCTGACTTCAAGCCTTATGGCCCTTTACTTAGTATTCCTTTGCTGGTCTGCTATCATGAGGTAAATATGGACTGCCCTTCAAGAAATGGATTCTCAAAAGTTTCACACTCTCTCGTTTGTAGTGTTCCTTTGCTGTTTACCTACATGGAAACATGCAGTAATGAGTTCATAGTGAGATTAATACTGTCAAAGGCACGTATGTGAAGTCAAGCTCATTTGAATCTCATGTTCTAAGTCTGCCCAGTTTTGTCAATGCTGCTACTTTCAACATGCAACCTTTCTTTGTGCAGTTGGGAAGTCTCATAATAACAAAAACTACAGCAAACCTAGGTTCACAAATAACAAACATTTTTGTCACTTCAATTTTTATGCTTCAAAAGACAGCCCTAACTTTAGATATCTATGGTTAAAAGACTTGAGTGCTCAAGGAGGAGCTCTGGGTAAATGGAGTCTCTTCACAGTTTCAAAGTAGTGGAAGCTTCATGTTTTGATCTTTTGTGTAGGTGTTCTGATAGATAGTTCTTGTTCCTGACAAAATGGTGGGAACTGATGTAGTGAGTAGGGATCCTACCATAGTACCTAGTCACTACCATATATGTTACTATTGATGATCACTGAACATGCAAGAGACTTCTCTCTCTCCTGTTGTAAAATGTGGTTTGTTGATATTTGGTCCTAAATTTCTCTAACCTATTGTTAGTTAATCTGACAGTTTTGATTCAGGTTGACTCCAATTGGCAATATGGAGAGTTCTGGATATTATGATGATTTTCTTGGGGATGTTTGGCAAGTACATTGACCATGATTCTGAAGCTGCAACCTTCCCTGAGGGATGATTTCAGGGTGTGGTGTGTCCTGAGTTCCTGTGAAATTTGATTACTGACAGCGGATTAAGGGCTTGCTGTAACTGGGTGTGCAGTGAGCCACTATCAGCAACTTGCAACACACGCCCACGCCAAACTGGAAGAGGTGATTGGCTCACTGTTATTGTAAGTGCTTCTCACCATTTGAATGCAAGCAGAGCTATATATGAAGTAGCATGGCATGGTTTGGAGTACAACCAGTTGTATAACATGTAAGACATAACAACTGGCTTGACTCTCAGCTTTTGCTCAGTTGTAAGGGGTGTGAGTTGTACTGTAATCTCTAGAGGGTTGTGCACTTCTTGCATCAAATGGCGTTGAGAACAAAGCATCATTGGACTTCTTGCATACATGGTGGAGTCAGAATGTGGGTTAAATCACATACTAGTCTTTTGGTGCTGTGGTCCTAGTTAAGTCCTTCACTAGGATGTTTTGCCTCAATTGAGACTTTGCTTGAACAATTTGCATGTTCTGATGTCACACATTGGTAACTGTATTGCAGAGTTTTCTGATTGCATTTTCTGCAATAATTTTTGCAACATTCACTACTGGATTGGATTCTGCATCATTCTCAGTATTGCTCTCTCTCTCTCTCTCTCTCTCACACACACACACACAATTTTGTGCTCAGATGCTTGTATCAGTGTGATAAGTCATCACATCAATAGCACAGTGAAATCTGCTGTATCATAAGATTTTTTGGTATTTCTGATCAATCTTTAAAGATATTTGTAGACTCTATTGCGTGGGTTATCTCCTAGTTTGCAACTTATGTCTGCTATGGGGTTGAAAATGTTGCGATAAAAAGATTCTAGTTGGCTGTGACCTTCCAAATCAAAGCAAATATATATATGATGTGGAAATTGGGCAATTTTGAATTGCAGTTCTCGAAGGATGAAGGGAATGTGACAGATGATAAAGTGCCTTACAGCTATGGCTTCTTCCATTTTGTTTTTGCCATGGGTTCAATGTACTTTGCTATGCTTTTTGTTGGGTGGAATCTGCATCAAACTATGCACAGGTGGGAGTGCTCCTAGGATGTCCATATCTTGTGAGAAGATGTTATGATGTGTTGTCTCTCTTATGGGCACCCTGAAGAATGGATTTACTGCTAGATCTTATTTTTGTTGTTAGGGAAGAAACTTACTGGGTTAATCAGGGTAGATGAGCCCACAACAAACATGAACACTCGCTAGAACTGCTGATAATTGCTGAGGAAAGAGTCAATAGCACTTGGCACTCATTCTAGATGTATTTAGTTTCAGCCTAGATGTATTTAACATCTCTTATGGCCATGGTGATTGTGTTCAGGTGGAGCATTGATGTTGGGTGGTCCAGCACATGGGTGAAGATTGTGAATGAGTGGTTGGCTGCTGGATTATACAGTAAGTTTTGCTTCCATTCTGAGGATTTCATTGTGGATGGTAACAGATTTGCCTCAATTAAGAGGCCAGTGAGAATTCTTGGAACTTGGAGGAACATCCTTATTTTTTTGAGGAACGGTTTGATCTTGTTTTGGGAGTGTTGCAGTTTCCATGCAGCCTGAATATTCTGACAAGTTGGTTGTGGTTGTCTCAACAGTTTGGACTATGATTGGTCCCTTCATATTCAAAGGCAGGGATTTTACGTGAGATACATCCCCACAGCTGGTATCTCCCTTCAAACCTCCCACATCACACAGAGATTTTTGCTAAAACCAACCCAAGTACACACAGGGTTTTATGCACAAGTAAATAGCTGCAGTAAAGGTTCTAGTAGAGAAATCCAGTGGTTTAAAGCTTAGTGATGTAGAAGTTGATCCACCACCACCAGCCCAGAGAAATTCAAGCATACTCCTGGATGATGTGTGAAAGCTCTGTATAGTAATTTATTCTCACAAATATGTAGTTCAGGCACTTGTGATTATCCTCACCACACAAATGGTAAGGCTGGTATGTTCGAAATTTCCAGTAAAGGTTCCCTAGTAGTATACATAACTTGAAAACCAAAACTTAAACTGTAGTATGTCTATCATGCCCCTTTTCTCTGAGATCTCAAGAGTTTTGTGACCTCTTTGAGTCTTTTTAACGCTAAATTTACATTTGTTTTGGTCATCTGAGTGAGCCAACAGATCAGGGTGAAACTTTTGAACAGTGAATTGGGATTTGGGCATCTGCTGTTTGATTAGGTGCCCCAAGTAAGTCTCCAAAGTGTTGAGTAGTTTTTGCAATGAGCAATTGCCTTCTCATGATTGTAGGAGCTGCTTTTCTTGAAAGTTCTTAGAAAATTGTAGTCTATGTTGTAGATAGGTTCCCTACAAAGTTTCATAAATTTCAATTTAGATCTCAAGCCAAGCAAAATTTCTGAGGCGCCTTGTATATGTTTTCTTGTGGAGTTTTTTGTGGAATATCACACAGTCACATATGTCATATCATGGTTAAATAACCTATAATACCCTTCAATTTTTTGATTGTAATTAGTGGAAATGCATTTGACCCTTTTACAACCTAACTTTTTCATTAATTTCTTCATCCATGGTCAAATATAACATAACTAGAGATGCATGAGTGAATTAAGTAATGTTTTGGTCTTTTTAGTAGAGACAATTTGGGTAGCCATTTGGTTTTGAGTGTGTGAAATAGTTGTCACTACTTCTGTCCACAAAACTACCTATGGCCGTACATTGTGTGTTTTTAACATGCATGATGAAGAGTTAGGTTTTTGTTTTCTGGTCAATCCATTGTGTTCTATGGTTGCTTCTATGGTACTGATTTCTGCTTATTTATGCCATCTTATTTTACGTAACAAATCAAGAATGCTTGGAATTGCATTCCCCATTAAAACAATTGGTTGTGTTGAGCTCTTTTTCTAATCACTTTGCTTTCTTATGAAAGCTTTGGGAGTCTTAAATTTGTGAAACATGAGAGCCTTAGTTCTTTTAAAATATTGGAAAATCTTCTTATGAAATGACCAATTAAGATTGTTGTCATAATCAGAGAAGACCACATGGAATGTGCATAAATGAAAAAAAAATTTAAATCCCATCACATGTTCAAAGGAAGTGCAGTTACACTGGTGTGTGCATTATGTAAAGAATTTTTCAAGTTTTTGGAATGCAAATTTAGGTCAATTATCAAGCAACACCTTCAAAGTTACATGAAAGTCTTGGCCATCTGTCATGGTACCTTCCATCATTATGGAAGGTATTTCTTTTTCTTCTTATCTTTGCAAGTAAATTCAAATTTCTTTCAGTAAGAGAAGGGTCTATCTTATTTCAGGATTTGAGTTGCTCAGTTATGCGGCTGACAAAGGGTCTAAGAATAGACCCTTCTCCTCTACATACAACCATATTCAATGGTCATATCATTTTTGTTGATATGGGTTATTCATGGACATAGTTGTTGCACCATTCAGAAAAAACATGTCCCAAGTCCTTAATATTGCAAATGACTCTTTGTTTTCTATGGTGTTGCATTTTACTGTCAAAGATCACAAGAATCCAATCAACATATGTAATGTCAATTCTTTGATGACATCAACAATCAAATTATTCAAATCACAAGGTTTTGGTGTTTTGATCAACATTAATATCCATCAAACTTGACCTTGAAGCCATGTTCAATCAATCAACTAACTAATCTGGTGGGATTTCTAGAGGAATAGATTAGTTTCTATTCCGTTTTTGGGTCAGCACACAATAGTGTGGCAAAGAGAGAAAGAGGGTGACATCACCATCACCAAAATTAGAGAATGTCTTCTGTGGCAAACCGCTGATGAAACTTCTATGATCTTGGCGGTATGCGAAAGCGTAGGGGCCATGTCCGTCTGGTGGTGATTTGGAATGAGGCAAAAGTCAAGTAATTTGTGAGGAATTTTGGGAGCCGACTATCTATTCTACAGGGCTCAAATTGAAAAAGCAGAGTTCAAACAACAACATCAATTGATGTCTCCAAGGTTTTCTCTGGATCCAGTTGCAAAGAGAATGAAAGAAGATGATCTTGTCATCTGCAGGGGCGGTATGCGTGTTGTGAGCTCATGAAAAAAAAAAACCCTTTCAATCCCAGTTGCCAATCAGATTGAAAGGCAACTTGCATCGGCAACTTGCGGGTTTAGGGTTCCAGGTCTCATAGGTTCAAATGCTTGCATTGCTGCTGGCAGTAGACGGAAGTTGGTTCTGGCTCCAGCACGATGATGAGCGGCGAGCTGCTGCTGCTGCCAGAAGAAGAAGAGCAGCTTGTGCTAATGCTCCTTGACGGCATTCCGTCATGTCCTAGGACACCAGCCTTGTGCACTCAAAGCTTCATCTCCTGCTTTACACAAAGTTACTCTCTACTGTCAGGCTAGCTGAAGTGTCTCAACATAGATGTCAAGCTGTCGTTGTGCTGGGGGTAAAAACAAAAAACGGAATGTGAAACTACAACAGTGTTGCTGGGGAGTCATCAGAATTTTAAATGCCTAGCTTCTAACCTAGATTGTCGTCCCCACCATAGGCACTTGGATAGTTTGTGAGCCCTTCATAAGGTCCTAGGCTAGATGGTGGCCCTTAGATATTGTAGAATCCTAGTCTTTGGTTTATTTTGTCTTCTTCCCCTATGAAGGCATAGGACTTGGTTTTCGGGTGTTTTCCTTATGGGGCCTCCTATTCAGCAAAACATCCTGTGCTCTAGCTCTAAAGCCTTGTTTTTGCAACGAGGTATGGTTCATCATTAGGGGCATTGTCAGGTTTGTTAGGCTATTTCCTTCCCTAGCAAGCAACTTCCCTTCAAGTATTTTCTAGCCTCTATTCCTCCACCTTTGGCTTGGGCTTGGGTTTTGGCTTAAGAGCTTTCTATTTGGGTCTTCATTGTATTTGTTTGTATAATTCTAAAATGAAAAGTAGAATTATCTTTTCAATTTCCCCTTGATTGTTTAGCCACCATCCAACATAGTTGTTTGGCATTTATTTTTGTTGTTCCCACACATGTTTTGTCTTTCCCCCCTCGTGGTGATGTACTTGGTTGCAAGGAGATTAGGACGCATCTATAATTGTTTTTAGTAGGCAATTGGGAGGAGCTTCAAGCAGAGCATGTTCTCCAAATGCAAGCCTTTGAAGCAACTTTCTTTCTAGTTTCAGCCCTATGTTGATTATGCCTTCATTAGGCACCCTTCTAGTTTTGGTCTCACCCCTATCACCCGACTTAGTTGGAATCTTGCACTATGACATGTTGGGAAACATGCTTTTGATTTTAGGGTTTTTGCTTACATTGGCCCAGTCCCAACTTCTTTAATGATTGTTATGTTTTGCACACATTTCCACCCCTTGGATTTGTTCTATCCTTGCATCGATTCTTTATGAAATTTTTAGTCCAATTCAAACCTAAAGTTTTCCTTGGATTTTTTAAAGTCAACTTTCATTTGGTTGCCCCATCTTTTAGCTAGCGATCTTTTTTGTATGGTTTTCGAACATTTTTGAGACCTTTTTGATCTCAATGATTCAACTAGCAACTTCACACATCATTTCCAAATGAACCCCCATGTTGTTGCAAATCATATCGTAGGGTCCATTACTTGAGATTTTAGTGATATTAAATTTTTGATTTTAGCCAAACCTTTTAGCTCGACATTCGACAATTGTGGTGGGTGAGGTCCTATACCGATTGGTGAAAAAAACTATAATTTTGCAATGATTTTTTTGTTCACTTGTTGCCTCATTAGTTTGGTGTGGTAATTAGGGGTGGGTGCGAGGTGGTGGTTCATGGTGTTTGAAGTATTTTAAACATCCATTTTAATAGGGTGGTGTTAAAGGTGGAGTTGTAAATGCCTTCAACACCATTTTCCAAATAACCATCTTTCAAAAGCTTCACATGGCAAGAGGCAAGTTGTCTCAACTTTTCCTTTTTGTTTGTTCTTTTTATGCCAAACAAGTTCCCTTTTTCTTCAAACACCACTCCACTTCGAAAGATTTTTTCATCATCGATTATTTGGAAGGCATGCACAAAGGTGATTTGTTTACCATGCCTTTTTTTGCTTTGGCTCATTTTCATGTGTTATGTCGAGGTTTTTCCCTCTAATGTTTTCCCTTTCCTTATTCAACATGCTTTTGCCATTCTTTTTTAATTTGACCACTTTATTTCTTAGTTGGCTTTTATAGGGCCTTTGGTCCAATCCCATAAATGCTCTACTTGGTTACCTTTTAGCTTGCTTTTCAACTTTTCTCCTTACTTTGTTGCCCTTTAGATGTTATTAGGGTCTTGGGCCTTTTGTTTGAATTTTTTTCTTTCACTTCTCCCTTCTTATAAAATGCATTAAATGAGGATGTTTGCAATGTAAATGTGCTTCTAAAGTTAGGGGATATGTAAATAGCTTTTGAGATCTTCTTTTGATGTTTAGCCCAAAAACCTTCTTATCTATTTTGTTTTTTCCCCCCTCACCAATCTTTCAACACCAATTTGATTCCTTTGACATGACCTCATGTAGGTCCTAGGCTTGGGCTCTTAGGATCGCACACAAGTTCTTTTAATGCATCAACAAGCTTTTCTCCCCATTTTTTGTGGAGGGATCAACTTCATTTCCACAAAGTTCATTGCATTGGTGTCTTATTTGGGGAATTGGGCACTTGTTGCACCTATCATCACTATTAAATTTTTAGTGGATCATTGCCCATTTTTATTAGAGGCAATAGGTGTTAACAATTTTAGCCCATTCCCTTTTCATGCCCATTTGAAGATGGCACAAAAGTTCCTTCCCCCAAATTTAGTGGGTTGCATTTTTCATTTCATGCAATTTGTAAAAAAAGGATCAAATGAACTCAAGAAATCATTTTAGATAAATTCCACAAACATTCCTTCTTTATAACCATTTCTGACATGGTTTCTGATTTGCATTACACATGTTTAAAATCCTATGTAGGCTTAGGGGTGAGTGCATGGCTTTTTGTATGGCCTTTAACATTTTCTCTTCTACACTGCACACCAAGTTAGGCCTCCCCCATGCTTTAGTTCCCAAGCTAACTCATTACATTTGTGGCCAACTTTTAAATCTAGCAAAGACTCACCTTCTTTGTTGTTTCCCTGGCGGGGAACATAATACATCCCATAATGTTGTTTGGGATGTATTTGTCTCCATCATGAAATATGCAGGGTTTCATGTTTTATGCGAACAAATTCATGTCCTTTCACCACCTTCCCTTCAATATTCACCGACGAGTTGACATCATGTTATTAGTTGGTGACGTTCACACCTTGGTTAACATGGTCATTGTTAATCCCACTAGAGCAAATTTGGTTTCACATGTTGTTTCATCTTGTGGGGTGGCTACAACAATGGTAGCTCATGCAAAGGAAAGACTTTATCACAATTAACACTCGATGGATGTGTTTTTTCCCCTTGCCATAGAGGTTTTTGGTTGCTTACACCAACAAATGATTTTTTTCATTGATGTGTTAATATGGCATGGTCAACAAAGGGCATTGGTGGCCCTCCTTTGGTGGTTTTATGGGTCTTATATAAACAAAGAGTGTTAATAACTTTGCAAATAACACATGCCACTTCTATTTTGAAGTGTTTTATAGTTGTAAGTGAAGGTTTTTCTAGGCTTACTACTCTTTCAATTTTCCCTTTCCTTTCTTTTTTTGATATGCTTTTTGTGACCGATGGGGCTCTAAAACATAATTTGTTCTTTTGGCCCTTAGCGTCCCATTTTGGGTTTGCCTTTTTGGTTCAAAGTTGCGTCCTATCTCTTTGTATTTCCTTTCCCCCTTTGTTGGGTGTTTTGTTTAATGGATCTTGCCAAAGTTTCATCATTAAGTTTCTTCATCATGTGCACAATTGCTTCAACAAAGTTGCTCAACTCCATAGTTAAGAATCTACACATTGATCAATCATTGAGGGTCCTTTCCCTAATTGATTACATCAAGGTGTGGAGGCACAAAACTTGGGAAACTACCTTCTATAAGGAATTTAAGGTGAAGGGTGGAATAACAAGGAGGAAAATGTGAGAGTTGGCAAATGTGTATTCTACATGTAAGAGCTATTTTTCATCGGGTTTTCATTAGGTGCACCAAACAACACCATTGTGAATGTCTATTTTGTTCATCATTTCTATCCATAGCACATGTACAATTTTTTTTGTGTCATTATCTACATCATTTGTGGAAATATCCATGTTATTTGAAACATTATTAATTAAGTTTATAGGTTCCAAATGATTATTTCCACATACAATATTTAAATCTATGTTTATCTCTTATTTTCATCATTATTTTATTGTTTTTTTATTCCATGCATGGATTGAACATTATAAATATTTTGATACCCAACATATTGCTATAAAATCTCCCCACAACCCACCTTATATTACAAAATTTGACATTTGTTGAATATAATTTTTTTCATCATTTGCTTGCTCGTGGTACAAATTGTGTAAGAATTCATAACTTAATTCACCCATGTGGCATTTTAATGCTTTTGGAACACCAAGTTCTAAGCAATTTTACAAATATTACATATGATTTCTACAAATTTCTTTTGAGTTCATTGAATATTTTAGCAAGTATGTTGTAACATCAAACAAACAATCACCAACATTGTATAACAAGATCCATGATTTGTCATTTAAATCAAACTCATTCAATTTCATATTTATATCCATAATATATGTCTTTCACTAGGTATAAATCTTATATTAAATTTAATCTATTTTTTTTTCCTTTGCAAAAGTATTTTAAATATTCAAATAATTTTCATTTCAAAATATCCCATTTGATTTTTTTCATTTTTTTTACAACTTGTTTGAATATTAAATTAATTATTTAATTTCAACTTTTTTCAATTTTAAAAATTCAATAATGAAATTTAAAAGTCTAAATTCTATTGGAATGGCAAAATAATGTTATGATTTTTAAATTTAAAATAATATTGTGACATAATGTTCCACAAATTTCAATGTTCGACTTTATGACAATATTTCTAAAAAATTCAAAATACTATGTTTATAATGTATTTTTTGGAAAATATTATATTTATATTTAAAAAATTATTTAAAACAACATCAAGTCTAATACAAAATATTTTTTGTTGTTATATAAGTAACACATATATTTTGTTTAACTAATGTTGATATTATTTTAAGTATATTTTAAAGTATGAAAAATTACAAAATTTCATGTAGCAAGTGTAAGAATGACCCAATAAATCCATCATTTAACCCTAGCCAAAAAACAAATCCCATTATTCAAATTCCATCCAAGTCCAAAAACATTTAGTCTAATTCAAATCAAAATCCAAAAAATAGTGTCTTCATATTCTATACATAAGAAACACTAGAAGAAATCTTGTCCATTCCAACCATGTGTTTGTGATGAAGGTGCAACTATTTTTCAATCAATTCATTTTGCAACTACATATGTAATAGTCCTAGGTGTCACTAAGTTGCAAGTGTTAATAGTCACATATGTGACTATGAAACAAATGGATTTAGATTCTAATTATAAATGAAATTATAATTTGTGACTACCTTGTGTTTGGATAAAAAAATTGATGAAAAGTCAACGTATGTTATTAGTTATTGTTAAATTACATTATTAGATGAAAATCAAGTCATTTTTGCAATCACTTTAACATATTTTGCCAACCATACAGAGATGATTAGACCACATGTTGCATCAAGTTCATGATTGCAATTGATTATCAAAGTTTATAAAATTACATTTAATGTCGACATTGGTAGTAATTTAGTTTTGCATTACCATCTAAATTCCATGTTGGAAATTATCCTAGCCTATATTAACATACCTACTAAGCAAAAATAGTTACGGTCATAGCCTTAATATATGTATTGGGTAAGGATTTAACTTATCCAAACCTACATATTACATTTAATAGGTAGGTTATGATATATATATGTTATTATGAATTAATAACTAAGTTAGGATTTAGGGTTAGGTGAAGATAAAATATTATTACTTATAATTAATAGCTATTAGTCCATGTTTTTTATTAGCTAGGCTAAATTAAAATAGGCTAACTATTATTACCTTTATATAAATAATAGGTGACATTAGTTATTAATTAGGTTAGGTAGATTGGGCATATAATTAATGGCATCATACATAATATAAATTACATTTTTATCATAATTTTCATAACATTAAAATATTATATGTATTAAAGGTATAAAATTCCACGAAATTGTTAATTATATAACATTATTTGATATATTTAAACTTAGAATAAAAAATTTAAAATTCATAAAAATAAATTATAAATACATTTAAATATTTAAATATAAAATATTTATGATCCATTGTGATTACTATATTTGAATAAATTTTATATGTTGAATCTAATGTTTTTTAAAAAAGAAATGATGATATACTTTTACATCAGATTTTTAAATATAATTTTATGGTTTCAAATTTGGGATATTTATGATTTATTTATTATGATGTTAATTGAAAAATATTTTCCAATAATAAATCATGTGCTTGAGTTCTTTCTTTAGAAGAATTGTCATTGAAATTTTATTACACATGGAAATCAAAGTGTTTTTTTGTTGAAATGAGTTAAATGTTTTCTTAAAAAATCATTGAATGTGTGCATCATTGAAAAAAAACCAAAACTGAACTTTTAATTCCATTGTATGGACAAAATATCAATAAGATATGAAATATTATAAACATTAAAATTTGATAATATAAAATTTAATCAAATAATCGTTTTAAAATTGGGAATATATTGTTTATTTATTATTATACAAGAAATGTTTTTTTTGGTTTCATTTATAAATCATATAGTTGAGTTTTTCACCAAAAATAATGATTATTGAAATCTTATTAAACAAGGAAATTCAAGTGTTATTTTGTTAAAATGAATTTACATTTTTAAAGGGAAAAAAACATAAATGTATGCATGATTGAAAAAAAATTAAAAATGAACTTTCAATTTTATCATTTGGATAAAATATCAATAAAACGTCAAATTCAAAAATTGAAATTTGTGTAACATGTGATTATAAACATGGGTTAAATAAAATGCACTTGTCTATGGTTTCATAACAAGTGAAGTGGTTTGGTGGCAAAGGAGTTGGTTTCCATTCTTAAGGTCCAAAAATCCACATTCATAGATGACATGGTTTAGTGGTCAATCATGATTTGTTGACCAAATATTCCCTAGGGGTTATTTACCCTTGGTGGCCTACATAGGCTATTGAAACTAAGTTTTTAATCTAGCTTAAATAAAAACAAGTATCAACAATTCATAAGATGAAAATAATGGAACTATATAATATATATTATATCAACATTTTAAATTTAAATAGTCATATAATTTATAATTTAATGTCTTTCATAACTATGTAATCACAAATGCACTTGCAACATTATGTGACTACCAATTTGATTACCATGCCGCCTGGTGTTTTTTACATCTAGTTGTTTTATGGCACTTGTCCAAAACGACTATATGCATTTTCAACCTCATGTGTCCATTACAACTAAAGTGTAGTTGAATATTAATGGTTAATTTCCAAATTTCTTTTTGTGAAAGTTTGTTAAAAAAAACCTATACACATAAATCAAACTTTAGCATCTATTATATTTATCAACAATAATTTAGCTTCTATGACATGTTTTTCTTTTCCTACTTCTACAACATTTTCCATCATTTTTAGTTCTATAAGTATTGTTTATTCAACTTTTGCATTTTGCTCATGTACAAATTTTCTTTTTAAGACCTCTATGGTCTTCAATTTAAAACATTATGTTTATTTAGTTTTGTTTTTAGATTTATCTTTTTTCAAAGATAATTGTCCTACAACCTTTGCTATTGGGTTTAGAATAAATTGAACTCTAACTTTTTTTCTATGAACAAACAAAGGAAAAACCTTTATTAGGCTCTAAAATTCTCAAGGTTAATGAAATTATGACCAAATAAAGGTTTGATCCAAGGTTCACAAAGTACACAATAAAATCCTCCTTGCTTTTATGTTTGATCTTATAGTTAATGCAAGGTTGATTCTCAAATGCCACCATACACCTATAATTATAATAGTAATAACCAACATTTTTGTTTTTAATGAAAGTAAGTGGCATTTGTTACAAATACTTTCAAAGCATGATGCTTCAATTGGGATCACAAAAGTTCCAACCACTTACAAGGACATATTTAATAGCTTTAGTTTTGAACGTAAAGTATTTTCCTCCTAGGTTTATGAACATAATAAATCCTAGGCCATTAACTATGTAAGAATGAATGTTTTGTCGATCGCCCGTAAATACTAGTCACAACCATTTCCAAGGTCTTCAATTGTTCCAAATTATCTATGTGCATGAACTTTCCAATGGAATAAAATTTGACAAAACGTAAAGACAATGGAAACAAATAACAATAGTAGCCCCAACTTTCAAGATAAATTCTCAATCCCCCTTTTCAAATTTGTTCTTGAATGTCACCACAAAATTCATAATCTCTACAAAAGACCTAAATTCAACCAAACATTGTTGAAAAAAAAATGTAATGACAAAGTTGGATCCGACAATTAGACTAATTATCATATAACTTACAACATCAATTAGGTTTTAATGAGTATATTTATAACCATTACCAACCACATCATAAGACCCATGTTGATTTAGAAAATAACCTTCAAAAGATGCACCCAACATTTGTTGTTGGACATCCATAATACTAACAATATACAAAGATGGACTTGTCTTAATACTTGGGCTTTAAAAAATTGTGCCATAACAACACAAAACATTCAAAAGACCAAAAGGATATGTGGGAAGTTACAACATTGCATACAACAACAAAAAAGGAAAAAAAAAAAAAAAAAAAACACAAATCTTGCACACTTGTAATAAATTGTTCAAAATCCAAAATCAACACAAGGCTAAAAAAAAAACTATCAAGAAAGAAACACTATACTTTTTATACTATTTGGTGTTAGGTTTTAGCCCCTATGGACCTATGCCATTAGGGTTGAACTTTTTAGGGTTTGCAAATTAAGGTTTAAAAAATTATAGTTCAGTTTTTATGGCTAACCTTAAAGCTAGTTAAAAACTTAAGGTTTAACTTTTATGACTAATCCTAAACTTGGAAATCACAACACATGCCTACAAATCATAATTATATATTAATGACATCTGCCACAAACATCACAAAAGGAATTGCATATTGACAAATGTTCAACTAGTAATTAAACCAACTACACATATTAACATACCTTATGTTCTACAATAATTAAATTAGTTAGAAATATTACTTCTCTAATTAATTTACACAAGACCAAAAAATCCACAAATATCCAAATATTTATTATATTCACAATGTACATATATTTGGAAATTCATTTAATTTCAATTAAATCAACAAAACATGACATATGACCAACACATGATGGCTAAATGATAAATTCAAAAATGTGTACATAACATACAATGTTGTTTATCCATACAAATTGATGAAAATTTTCCTTTCATGCAAATTCATCCACAAGTTTTTGAAACAATTTAGCTTCAAGGATATCCTACACATGTTATATTTTTTATTGTCAAGTTTTACTTCCATAAGAGCAACACTCAATACATGTTTTGCATTTTGTTGTCTTGGCTTGCCTCCACATAAACAACATTATGTGTATAATGCCAAGATCATGTAAATACAACCATAACAACATTTCACAAAAAAATTCAATGTCCCACATTTAAAAAACATGAAAATAAAAAAATCACAACACCATTAATTTTACTGTTGCTACAAAATTTGGAGGTAGTCTATTAAGGAGTAGAAAAGGACCAAGATCACAACAAAAAGAAATTAAAAAAATAGTGATGTGTGATGGCT
>Ga0116227_10001074_pt1 | contig 58959 bp, 46 predicted proteins | sample S1TSphgellanicum_FD_89693 | JGI IMG/M metagenome (GOLD analysis project Ga0116227, IMG submission 89693) | Host-associated microbial communities from peat moss isolated from Minnesota, USA - S1T2_Fb - Sphagnum magellanicum MG | ecosystem: Host-associated > Plants > Peat moss > Unclassified...
ACCTTCATAATGTTCATAATATCATTAGCTTAGCTATTTGTGGGTAGTTATAGTGGAAGTTTTAAAAACTCTAGCAACAACAATACTTTCTTTTTTATGTTCCACCATATTTTTTTCATCACACATGCACATTGGTGTGATCAATACTTGCCCATCAAACTTTTTATTATAAATCAAGTAGGTGCCTAAATGTGCATAATTAGATACCTGATGTGCGTTAGAATTCTATGTGTAAATAACATTTACAAGTTGAATATTAAATGTTTCACATAAAATAAACTTCATTTGGGGGGAAATTGATTAATTAAATTAAAGAAATCAAACTTGTAAGTGTTAAATCAAGTAAAACCATTGGGTGAAGGAAAAAACAAATAAAATATTTCAGGATTACATAGAATCTTATTTTTCTAAGCATTGAAAAAAGAAAAGTGAAAACCCCCTTTCTTAGCATTTCCAATATTGGTCTTCCAAAATAGAAGGGGTTTTTTTTTTTTTTTTTGTTTGAAATTTTTCCAAGTGGAAAAAAAAAGGTTTGGCACTTCAACGAAGGATTTGTTTGGAAAATTTCCATAAAATTTGTAAGATTACTAGGAAAAAAAAGGTAGATGTTGCCATATTTAGAGATTGGATTGTTGGAAGTCGCTAGAATTAGGTAAGATTTTAAGAGAAAAGGCCTCCAATCCCATCAAGGATGGTTGCCATTTAGTGTGAAATGAAGTTGGTTAGGGGGATCCTTGCCAATGCAATGACTCGAGGAATTTAAAAGGAAAGGGAAAAACAAATTACGTGTGTCTATGTGTGTCTGTAGCAATACCACCATCAACCCTAATGTTGTTTTTGTAGTAGACTTTCCACTTGTACACTTGCTCTGATGCTTATGTTCCTTCTTTCAATAAAAGAAATTTGGGAATTGTTTATCAACTTTTAAATCCTAATATCTCATTTGGGATTTCAAATAGGGACAAAACAATGTGACCTAAACAATTTGTCCAAACATCTTTATGTATTTTACCAAGGCACGAAAGGTTATCATTGTTCTATTATCATTTGTGAGGTTTTAGAAATTTGTGTACCTTTAACCCATTTGCCAATTTATAGGTCTAAAGATCTCATCGTTTGATGGCCTAGAATAGAAAAGCTTAGGTACATGGAAAGGAAAGGACATATGGGTGGGTTGTTAATTTGGTTATTATTATTATAAATAAATAATCTTTTCATATTTTATATTTTAAAATAAGGCCTTTTATAAGCATTAGCTATCATTTGTTATTCATTAGGACCTAACTAGTTGGTAGCTAAAATAAAACACCTAACATGGGAGTGCATATATATGTGTGTGTGTGTGTTTTGTTTCTCATGTAATGTTGGTTGGAGATTTCATCCATTATTCTTCATCCATTGGACATGAGCTTACCACCGTGTCTAAAGCAGCTCTTTATTTTGGGGACTATTGTTGCACCTTTTGAGACCTTCTTACCTTACATAAGAGAAAAGAAAAACAAAAAAGAATCCCCTTCCCCTCATTAACCTCCCTCAAAAAAATTCTTAAAAAAAAAATCATCTTATGTTTCCATGGGCCATTATAAGATGTGATGTTTGGCCAAGCCCAAGTGTGAATTAATTACTTGAGTAATTTTCTTTTTTGGATAACTTTTTTTTTTGGGTAAATTGATTGAATTTTCAATGATAAACCACTTCATCAAAATTCAATAATCTCTTGCTTTTAATTTAGGTCCAGATTTTTTTCTTGAACCACCTTGGTTAAGGTCCTACTTGATTTATTGTGAGTGCTTTGGTTTGTTTTTAATTTTTGGTTTTGGTTTTTTTATAAAAAAATTCCCCTTTTGGGAACATTTTAGGGGAACAAAACCTTTAAATTAAAAAAATCTTGCAAATTCCCCAATTCTACACCCTTGTACAAATTGGGGGGGGGGGGGGGGTGGGGGGGTGTTTTACATGGGTGTTCACGTCGTTGTAATGTCAACAAGGATTTTGATAATTGAATTTCAATACCCTTCTAATTTCATGAACTTTATGTTCTAATATAACTACGACATGGGCATCTACCTTCATTTTATCCACTTATAGATAATTAATCATCTATTGGGAAAAGGTAAATTTCAAATTTTGTTTCCAAATGTGTGTAAGGTCAAACCCAATGTCTAACTATTTTATTTTTTTGTTTCAAACCAAACCATGGCTAAATGTTATAATTCAAGTGTGTAATTAGAATTTAACATATGATCAAAGGGAAGCCCCAACCTTGGCCATGAAAAATGGCAATTCTTTGATGGGTTTGAAATAGCTAGAACTTGGTAAGTTCATTTATAGTAATTTAGTTCTTATAATGTTCAATAATTTACTACTTATAATTTTCAGTAATTTATTTACTACAAAGTTTGGTAATTGCATTACCCTGATTTTTGGTAGTTTAAATTTCAATAAAATTTTAATGTAATTTATGTGATTAAATTATTGTAATTCATAGTAGTTTAATTATTATAAGTTTTAGCGGTTAAATAACAAAAATATTTTAAAAATTTTAAATTTCATTAAGGTAATTAATTAACATTTAATTAATTTAACTAATTTAAATTTCAGTAATTAAATAATAAAAATATTAATTCAATTACTTTTGAACTCATTAGTTTCATTAGTTAAGTTTTGGGTAATTTCATTCCTGCACTTTTCAAATTTTTAATTACTTAATTTTTCAAAAGTTTCATTACTAAAAATCTCAATAATTTAATAACAACAAATGTGGATGCACAACATTTGGCACATAACACAACTCTAACTTTACAAAAAGCACAAATTCTAGAAAGGGTTTTAACCAACCTAGTTGAATGGACACATAATTGTAACTTTTTCATTCTAGATTCCTTCTTTCTCCTTAAATGCCTTTGCTTTGTAGTCCATTTGAAATGGTAATCCCTCCTTTAGAATATTCACTTGTGCATCATCGTACATAAACATTATTGGGTAATTCTCATATCCCCATTTTGGAACATTGGGATCATAATCATTTTCCACATCCGAGTTCTCTACTAATTCATAATATTATAGTAATGTTAATTGGTTCACAAATGGTAAGTTTGTGTGCATGTTGTAATCACTCCTCCGGCTATTCATAGATTCTTGAATTGAAGAATTTCCAGGGTCCACTGATAACAATTCATCCTTTGGATTTCTCTCTTTTGGATGTTCTTGAACAACATATGGTGCTTGGAAACACATCCCCTTCTATTGGATATACATTAGGTATGATCCCCTTCATTAGATATCGCCTTTTATAACCAAGGTTTCTCTATGAACCCCTAGTCCACACTTCTTTTCACACTCCAACTATGACTAAAAACACTTGATGTCCTATAGGTCGTTCTTATATGTGACAACTTTTTTGGTTCCAAAATTGTACTCCTATTTGGTGTTTCATACACTTCTTGTTTTACATCCTGATTTTTTTCAAGATTTGAACTTGTGTTTTGGTGCTTGGCTTCTTGATCCATCTACCATTAAAAACTTCAAATCACCAAATTTCATTCATATTGTTTTGTTAATCTTTGATAAATCCTTTAACTTTTGGTATATTTCTCGATTTAAGTCTTTTTAGCCTTTACCACTTATACCTCCATATTTGCTTCTAGCAAACTTAGAAATTAATATCTACAAAAATAGTATATCCTTTTTTAATTTTTGATATCTATAAAAATCAATGTTTTCAATCAATCCAAATTGCTCACAATGTTATTCTTGTTTTTGCTTTAAAAATAAATAAATTAAAAAAATAGTCTTTAAGATGGTCACCAAATGGTAAACAAATTCTACTCAAATTTTTTTTTTCCTACTAAGAAAACAATACAAATTATACTTTCAATACATACAATCTATGGTTTACTTGTTCTAAATCCTTTATAAATTATATCCACACATTTTTCCTTATTACAATTATTGTTTCCTTATTTATTAAATTTTGTATTATCCTTAATAAACAAAATCTATGATGAGGGTTCCATAATTCATTTTGAAAACAAAATAGTTTCAAAGCATGCTCACTATTTCTTCATCAATATTCTACTACTATTTTTATTCAAAATTGAACATATCAAACATTTGTAGTATAAAGTGTAGAAATCCAAAATAAAAAATAGGAAAATTTGTGGTTCACAACCCAACAAACTTTAAACTACATATTATGTATCTATTTTATCCTCCATCAACTTTTTATGTCTCTATGTGTGTAAAACAAAATAATCTTTCAACCTGCATCAAATTCCAAAACTACATCCAAAGTCTTTTCCTTCCAAAAGTAATTTAAAGGTTAAACTAATGAAATTTCTTAATCCTATTCAAATAATCAGTCATCTTCATCCTACCTTATTGAATTTTTGCCATTCACATGGTAATAGTGATGTCATTGTTGAAGTTTCTTTAACAAAGTGAGAACGTTGAGTGTAAAGTGTAAAGAGTGAACATCAATGTGCGTGTTTTTGCAATCCAACTAGAGCAATCCAATGTGTACTTGTATGCTTTGAGAGACTGAACTTTTTCTTTAAATCATTGATGAGGAATTTAGCGTTTTTTGGAGCTTTCGAAAACTTCAAGCAATGAAAAGTTTTGAGCATTCTCGTTTTTGCAATCCAGTTTGAGTAATCCACTATGCATTATGTATTTATTATATGTTTTGAAAGATTGAAAGTTTTGCTTGCATTGTTGGTGAAGAACATTGCATTTAGGAACTTTTGAGAACTTCAAGTGATGAAAGTTTTGGAACATTCTCATTTTAGGTGATTTCTATGAGCTTTCTTGTGTTTGTTGCCAATGTTAATTTATTATTCCTGGTTTTGCTTTTCGATCATTTAGCTGTAGCTAAATCCTATTTTGGTTTTCCTTTTTTCATGTGTTTGCGCTTTGGTCATTTGTAGGTTTTTCAAGAGCACCAAGCCTCTAATGCTTGTTTTGTTTCTTCTTGTGTTTGCCTTTTGGTTGTTTGCAAGTCTTTCAATAATGTCGAACCTTTAACGCTTGTTTTTTTTCTTCTTATGTTTATTCTTTGGTTGTTTGTAGGTTTTTCAAAAGCATTGAAATAATTAACTTGTTACCTATTGGTTTTGCTTTTCATGTGAAATCAAATTTGGAAAATGTGCTAAGAAATGAAAAGAATGGATTTTACAAGTAGTTTGTACCAAATCAAATCACTACAAGCTACAAACCACAAATTTGATGTAAACAATTACAAGTGCACATGCAAACTACCTATATTAAACATCAACTCCTTGTGACAAAATAACCTATGGAAGATAGATTTGAAATGAAGTGCAATTGTAAATGCATGTGCAACTACTAGGATTGGTTGATCCAACTCAACCTTCCAATCTAAAAATGATTTTTTGGGAATAGTAACCAATTGTTATATATTCGTTTGAGTAGCTTAAATCATACTAGAAAAAAATCTTAAATTCATAAATTATGATTCCATTCATGATTGGTTTTGTAATCATATTGGACATTATACCACTAAAGGGCCTTTAATTAGTTATATTGAACAAATTGTTTAGAATGAGAAGTCATTGAATGTTTGACATGGCATTCTTCATCCAATCATCATAAAGGAAAATTGTCAAGTTATATAAGACAAGTCATATATACTACTAAGGTGTCATGATTATAATATGATTAACAATTAATGGATTATTTGACTAGTCAAATTTATACTTAAATTAAAATCAATTTTTAGATTATTAGGTAGGTAGTTAGGTGTTAACTTAACCTAACCTAACCTAACTTTCAAAATGATAAATATTCAAGTGCTCACCAATGGATTACACCATAAAAAATGTCAATTTTTGTCAGGTTTTTCATTTTACATTGTTATTTCATAACACTACAAGACATTGAGGTAGGTAGTAAGCAAGTTGTAAGATGGTAGACAAGAGGCAAGAGGTGGGTGAATGAGTAGGTAAGTAGGTAGGTAGGTGGGTGGGTGGGTGGGTGGGTAGGGAAGCAAATAGGTATAAGGTGGTAAACATGACCCATGTTGGTACACATTAGTCATTTGTAGTCAATTTTAAACTAGTTTTTCATATATTAATAATTTCACAATCATTTAAAATTGTTATGTCAATATCATCCATGTCATTACATAATAATCATTATTCAATCATATATCAATTACCATGTTGTCCAAAATATAATCATTTGATAGTCACATTGAAAAGCCATGTCATCATTGTCCATGTCATTTTATAGTCATAATATAAATGACAACTAAAAGTTCGTTTCATTTTATTCTTTGTCATGGATGTTTTATGGATGGAAAAATATGTGAATTAATGATTCCATTAGTACCCACTACTACAAAAACAAGTTATTTTGATTAGAGAATTCAACCAAAAAGGACCCCATTTGGACAACGATAAAAAAGACCATCATGTCAATTTTGACGTCCTATGTGACAAGGGTGGTCTTTTTTACTAGCAAATTATTAGACTATTTGATTGGTCATTTTGATTATTGGATAGTGGACCATTTGACTAGTCAAATTTTTACCCACATTTTTTTCTTAGATTATTACCATTTATTTTTTGTGTAAGTAGGTTTATGTAGGTCATAAAAAGGCAAGTAGGTAGGTGGTAGCCTAGCTTAGCCTATTTAATTTAACCTAGTCTATTTAGCATTCCTAACTTAACCTAGCCTACCTATCTTAACCCTCTAAACATGTATGTAGGTTACAAGTATTAGAAATTGAACCCCTCATTCCCCAATGATAACCCAAGTCCTTACCAATGGACTACACCTTCCAAAGTTGACAAAACTTGTCGAGTTTTTTATTTCATTCATTTATTCCACATCACTAATTGTGTAGGTAAGTAAAAAAGTTAAGTAATTAGTAGGTAGGTAGGTAGATAGTTAAGTGGGTAGGTAGGTAGATATTTTGGATGGTAGGCACGAAAAATAGGAGAAAGATGGGTAGGGTTGTATGATGGTAGGTGGGAAGTATGAGGTAGGTAGATAGGTAAGGATGTAGGATGGTAGGTGGGAAATAGGAGGTAAATGGGTAGGGTTGTATGATGGTAGGTGGGAAGTATGAGGTAGGTAGGTAGGTAAGGATGTAGGATGGTAGGTGGGAAGTAAGAGGTAAGTAGGTATGTAGGTAAGTACGTTGGTGGGTAATTAAGATATAGGATGGTAGGTGGGAAGTATTAGGTAGGTAGGTAGTAAGTAAGTAAGTTGGGAATAAACTTAGGATATTTAATATCATTAAGAAAAAAAGGTCGTTTTTTAACCAGTTATTTTTCGACTGCATGTTGGGTTCAACTTGCTTTTGACTGCATAATTATATTTATTTCAACAAATTCCACATGGCCCACTTCACATTTCAACTTAGTCGATTTTTCGATTAGGTTGATAAGTTTACGATGTTTACCATCATTACCAATTGACCATTGATTTTTATTTTTAATTAATAAATTCACAGTTGAATTATAGTGGAGATATCCACTTTCAAAAATTGTTAGGCTCTATCTTGTCGACTGCTTCATTGTCTTGGTTAGTCTTATTTATGGATGGATGAATGTTGGAAACTTTGATGGATGAAATAATGTATGTGTTTTCCACTATAATTTAACTTTGATTTGATTTTAGGTTTAATTTAATTGTGACTTTTTTACAACTTTGTTGTGATTAGTTTCCAACTTTGGTAATTTCAAAACCCTTTAATCTTGAAGTCAATAACTTTCTTTACACTACACCTTGCCACTAAAAACCCTAAATTTGTTGGAAAATTTTATGTTTCATGGTGTCTAGATGTGATAGAACATCAAAAGTGGGAGAACACAAACATCTTTGTCTAAAGTCATTGGGCATGGTATTGGAGTGGTTAAAATTTGTGGAACATTAAGTTGACATGTCCTTGCTTATTGAAACAAACATCTACATCCTAGAATTTCGTCCTTGGGATTGTTTTTCAAGGCTAAGTTGTCTTGATTCATTAAGTAATAGTGATTTCTCCCTACATAAAAGTATTGCACCAACATTACTTGGAATAGTTGGTGCATTTGGCATTGCCCCTTATGCATCCAACACACTTCCATATTCATTTGTACTAATGTATTCCCCATAGGTGTTTAGGAACATGCATTTGCTCAATGGCTCCTTACGCAATATAGCCTTCCACCGCAGGTTGGAATAATCATCAAAATATAAAACTTGTTGGACTTGTGATGGGAAGACAAATGGTTCATTGCCATTCCCCAACATATGTCAAAAGTTGGCCATTAAAAATCATGCCTCATCTTGTTTATAAATTGGACTACCCCAACTATATATTTATGGTTAATATTAATAAATATTAATAAGTTAATAGTTAACTATTAAAATAATTAACTATTCATGAGTTAAATTATTTGATTAATATTAATGATTAATTTAAACTAATTTAGTATCTACAAATTAATTTAATAAGTTAGAATTTTAATAATTTATAGTTAATATTCAGGAATTACCCCAAAAAATTTTATTTTGTTAAATATTAAATATTAAATAAATTATTTTTATTTAGTTATTTGTTCACTATAATTTAAAAAGGTTTTTTAAAGTAAAAAATAGTAGTTTAATTTGTAATAAATAAATTATTTTATAAAAAATTTCCAAATAATTAAGAAATAATTAAATACATTTTTACTAATTAATTTTTTTGGTTAATTAATTACTAAATAATTATTTCTTATAATACTAGGTACTTGCACACACGGCATGCACCAAAGTTTTAAGCATGGTCTAGCTAGGTCTAACCTAAATGCTTCATGGCTTAACCTTAAATGTACCTTAGGTGTCACATTAAACATTTAATTAACTTTAAATGGTTAGCCCTAGTTTAGCCAAACTTAAGCACCATGTATGTTTAATTAATTAATAGGAATTAACTACTAATTATTTGCCTAAATTATATTATAGTTATTATTATTTATTAATTTCATTATAGTAAAAATTTAAAAATTATGAAGACTATTCCCTTTTAGTTAATATTATCTACAAAAATTAATAAGTAGACTAAACTAGTTAATTATTATAGGTAGTAGTTGTTTTAATCTAGTTAGTATTTGAATATTAAATACCTATAATCACCCAACATTCAAGACAAGCTTAAGACCATTGCAAATTTTAATATTTTTTTCATTCTTTAACCAAATCAATAAAAATATTTATATCAGTAGAAGTGCAAATTGAAGGATTACAAATTTTCTCTAAACATTAAAAGCAAACGAGCAAGGAAAAAAACATGAAGAGGAGGAAAAGGACATTTGTGATATTTTGTTTCAATTTTTTTGAAGAATCTTTTTTAACCATTTTTATTTTCAAACCCCATATCTTTATCATTTTTAGTCCATTTTAAATTATCTAAAAACCTATGACGAAGGATATATAAGACTTTTTTGTCCTCCAATGCAACAAAACAACAACAACAAAATTATTTCAACATTCAAAATTATGATATTTTGTTTTAAATGTTTTGAAAACAAATTGTAGGTAGAGTTATGGTGCATTATAGTTGCACTCTAGTTGATATTAGACATTTAATTAACCTCAAATGGTTAGCCCTAATTTAACGAAACCTAAACACCATGTAATTAAAAGTGTAGTTGTAATTTAAGATATTTTGTCTCAAATGTTTTGAAAAAAAAACTTAAAACCTTTTTTAATTTCAAACCCAATATCTTTCTCATTTTTAGTCTCTTTTGAGTGATCTAATAACCTTTGGGTGTATCAACTAGATATTTACAAATACTTCTTTCAAGTTCAAATGCAACAAAACATTGACAAAATAACTTAATCTCAAAATCCAAAATTACAACTTAATTTCAATTAGGGTAAATAGGCCTACCACCACCACATCTTTAAAATTTCAAAGGAATTCGATTTCTTACACATTGTTTTTTTTTTTTTGTTAAAATAAATTTTATAGCTTTCCATTTAACATTTTCAATGCTACAAAAAACACTCAATTTAGTCAAAGAATGATATGGATATGGATTGTTTTGTGTAAGGGGTTCATGTTTAATTAGCGATAGATTTGTTAAAATAGTTTTGAGTTTCAAGATTAAATTGTTTTGTCATTGTTTTGTTGCATTTGGATTTAAAAGAAGTCTTATAAATCATTAGCTGCACACCCATAGTTTTTTAAATCACTCCTAACGAACTTAAAATGAAAAAGATATGGGGTTTCAAATTAGAGAGGTTTTAAAAAAAAAAATCAAAATATTTCAAACAAAATATCATAGTTTTGGATTTTGAGATCAAATTATTTCTCATTGTTTTACTACATTTGGAGTCCAAACATGTATTGTATATTATTAGTTGGTGCACCCATAACTTTTTAAATCACTCAAAATGAATTTATAATGAACAAGATATGGGTTTCAAACTAGAGAGTTTAAAAATTTTATTTCAAAAAAATATCATAGTTGGGAATTTGAAATTTAACTATTTTCTCATTATTTTGTTGCATTTGAAGATCAAAGAGATATTGTAGATCGCTAGTTGGCGCACCCATAGTTTTTTTAGATCACTTAAAATGGATTTAAAATGAAATAGACATGGGATTTCAAACTAGAGAAAGTTTTTAAAAGTTTTTTCAAAACATTTGAAACAAAATATCAACTAAAATGAAATTATAATTTTTGTCCCATGTTTTTTGTCATAGCTTCCAAGTTTATAAACTACATAATGAAGTTGGTGCACCAAGTGTTTTCAAAAGGTGAAATTGGCACCTAGAACAAACTAATAAGAAAGGCTTGACCTTAAAGGCCACATGGTGAAAAAAAGATTATTTAAAACCTACTTATCTACCCTAAGCCTAAGTAGCACTATGGTCTACTTATTTACCTAGGCCTACCTACCTACTTACCTAGGTTTAAGTTGGGGAAGTCTATATGAATAGGTAGGCCTAATAGGTATATATATATCTACTTATTTCTAGGTGGACCTACATACCTAGACCTAAGCCTACACATAATTTTAGGTAAGGACATGTGTTAACAAATTATTGTTTAGATTATTTGCTTAAACATAACTTTGAATAGGGCCATGTGGCAATAAACTATTGGTTTGACTTTTTGATTGGTCTAATTGTAACATAGTTGAAATTATAATATGATGACCTAATTAGAATGTAGTTGAAATTTCAACTCATTCATTGATGACATCATGGTTTGTTAGTGGATGAAGTTCATCCAATGGGAGGTTACCCCAAATGACAATTCATGAAGTTGGAAAATAGTTCAAAGTTTAATTTTAAGATATGGATGAAGGCAAATGAACATCACCCAAAAGTTGAAAAATGTTTTGTCAACTAAAATGGTCCGTTGCTTTCAACTAAAATCTTGTCACCTCAATGTTGGTTAAAAAATTGACATCTGTAGGTAGGCTTCAAATGTGTTGTGGGTTCGACTCAACATTGTCAACTATTTTGGTAGGGAGTTGAAAACATCATTTTGAATTGAAAAAAACATTTTATAGTTGGAAGCAATGTTTTCAAGTTCAAAATGTAGTTGAAACGTAGTCAAAACCATAGTTGAAAACCCCGATTTTTCTCCTGATGGATGTAATTACAAGGTAGGTAATTAAGATGTAGGATGGTAGGTGGGAGTAGGAGGTAGGAGTAGGAAGTAGGTAGGTAGGTTTGTAAGATGGTAAGTGGGTAGGTATGTAGGTAGGCCTAGGTTATTGCCTAGCTTAATTAGTAGCTATCTTGACCAATTAGGTAGCATAGGATGTCCCATTTAATTATAACACCATTGTCCATATTGACTAAAGATGTCATTTTGCTTCGTCCAACTTGACAAGATGCCCAAATTGACTAGAACCCATTGGTTGTTTTGAACAAGGTGGTCATCTTTTTGTCCAACTTGACTAGATGTTCAATTTGACATATTATCAAATAAATCACTTTAGTCAATTTTACTAATTAAAAATACACATGTCATTCAAGCTCGGGCCTATAATCAAAATGTACATGTACACTAGTCAAAAAAGATTTGTTACTCAATTTGGACTTTTTGAAAAACCATGAATTGTAATAGTGACCATATGTAATAATAGCATACCATCAATGACAAAAAAAATTCATTTATGACTATTTATTTTTTCACGTAGGATTAAAAGTTATATATTGTATGATTATAGTCATTCATAGAGTCATTGAAAACTTCTAATCATTGTTTTTTTTATTGCAAAAGAAAATTTTATTCCTTCTAGTGATCAATGATTAAGTCAAAATTCCAATAAATGACAAAACTTGTAAAATTAATTAATGGTTATATTGGTTTGAATAATTTAAATCAACCTTCAAAACTAGTTATAGTTTTACAAATTGTAGCATAATTTGGGCCTTGAAATCTTATTAAAGGTTTCACAAATTGCAACATGCCTTAATTATGCACGGAAAATATCAACTATATAAATAATTTGAAAGAGACATTGCATTGCAAACATAATGTGAATAGTGCACCATTATGGAGAAAAAAAATTATCAAACCACAATGCACAAAAGTTTGAACTCAAAACATGTACAAATGGCATGTTTTACTTATGACAAATTAACATAATTTAATAGTGTTTGAAATCATGTTGCAATAAAGGTGCATTAAAGCCTCCACATTTGAAATTGTATTTTTGAAAACACATGTTTTAAACTTTACAATTTAGCCATGCAAGCTATTCTAACAAGATCCTACACTTGTAGAGTAGCACAAAAGGTTGTTGTTCAAAGCATTTACAAACCATGCAAATATAATTGCCCAAATGGACACAATTGTGCAAAAAGTCATTCAAATTTTAACCAACTTTTACATGACCTTTCACCCACAAATAATGGTGACCCTTGGACTTGCTCTACATGTTACTTTTAATATAGGACTAGAGCTTTAACTTTACTAGACCAAGAGCAATTTGTCCTTCAATTGTTTATAGTCTACTAAAAACAACTTTATAAAAGCAATGTCTACCAATCCCATACATAATTTAGGCAATACAAGTTTCAAGATTTGCCCCTTTTTAGTGCAACTAACATTATTAACGTGAGTGCATGCACACTCTCCCTTCCACTAAGGATCAAAGTGATGTTTTCAACAAGTTAGTAACAACGTCTCCTACTTGAAATTGAATATTCACATCAACCTCATTGGTTGCATCAATCAAATGTCCACGTTTTCACTTAATATTGCTTGCATTGGATCATCTCCAATCTCTTGGGCTAAACATATTAATGTAATCACATGAAGGAGATCTTGAATTTGGGTGCCCCAACCATGGTATCAAAATCAATGTCAATGATGTGTAATTTCGTATCACATGGAACTATAATTTAAAAAGTCTATACAATTGACTTTCATCCTACCTATATTTAACATTAGAGAAAGATTGTTTTTCTTACCTCACCACGCATTGATCAAAATGTTTTGATCAACATCATCACATCTTGCCCTTTATCCTTATGATTACAAACCTTGCAAGCAGCTCAAGTTTTGAAACATACCAATTGAACATTACCTACATAAATCATGTCCCCATAAATATGGATAACAATTATCATGTTGGGATTTTTTTTGTTTTCATTATTTCACAACAATTTCCTTTCACCCAAATCATTGTATATGATAAACATCAACTAACTAACCCCAACTAGTAGGCGTCCTTGGAATTGACATTAGTAAGGTTATTTGAACCGAATTGAGATGTGTTTTATGCATAAGCTTAAGAGCCTATCCATCATGTACAAGTTAATATACACGTATGAGTCCACATGTTAGACTATTTCTTAGGTATGAATTGAAAATCCTAGGCCAACAAAAACAACAGTCTTTAGCTCCTTGTTATCAAAGGGAGATTGACCATACATAGCTAAATGATATTTCATTTTCAAGTGCACTCCAAGATATAATCTAAGATGACCTATCAAGTATGGATCAAAGACCCATTTCTTGGAGTTAGGTTTTAGGCATGTTTGTATTGAACTCATTGAGGGGATTTTGATTATGTTCATCATTTTTGTTTTCCTAATCACTAGAGTCCATTTTTCATTATCCTAACCACCTCCAACACACAAGGCCATATTCAATCATGTCGTTCACATACAACAAAATATTTAACATTGACAAAAATAATTATACAAAAATAGTTTTAAACAATGAAACTATGAAGCTTTTCAAAAGAATCCATGAAGTTTGAAACCCATTGCCACCTAAATGTTTCCCCCAGTCTCTCAATGGTGAAATTTTTTTTAAAATCCTTTTCACAACTATTAAACCTTCTACAAATTAGTTGGAGCAAGAAGATGCTACAAACTCCATTAATCCAAAAGTGAGGCGTAGTTCACTAACCTAAATCATTATAGGGCTTTAAAAATAAAATAGGTTCACCTCACTTTTAATCATTTCACCTTGCATAAAGTTATGGCACTATAGGGTCATTATGTAATCATGATATTTTCATTATTAATTGACATAATTTATTATTAATTAAGATAATTCATTATATATATGTGTTATTTTAAATACCCTAGGCTATTCCTAATTAGGTTAGATTATTCCAACCTATTTTTTTGGCTATTCCACCTAAACTTATTATAGGATATTCTCAAATATTTTATGCCAATTCATTATAAATTAATGAAGACATTTTTGAATTCACATTGAATGGAATCACATTTACAAAGATTAGAAGTCAATTAAAACCTTTTTTTTGGATTTATTCATAGCATGTTACTTTAAGTTTTTTTATTAAATTTATTATTTATTATTTTCTTAAATAAATTATTGAATAAACTTCAAAAGATTGCATTTTCATTTGTAACATTTTGAAAAAAATGTTGTTAAAATTTTAATTTCCTAAAAAATTTCATGTTAAACATAATAAGATTAAAAAAATTCATTTATGTTATTAAAATCTTCATGAAGTGATTTGCTAGTTAAAACTTTTGGTGCATTTCCATGAGGTTTTTGGCTCAAACCTTAATGGACACATGCATTAATGTATATAGTGTATATACATTGATGCATCATGAAAAAATGTAATATGCAAACATGTACATATGGTGGTAGTGAATGTGCCAAAACATTTGTTGACAAAACTAGATATATATATACATATATTTTTCACGTGGTATGTATATTTGTCATGACATGCTTTGAAAAAAATTCAATATGTGATTCCACAACTTGAAAAGAAAGAAGTGTATGATGATGTGTGTTAACCCAATTTTTCAGTATGTACATAATAACCAATTGTTACCAACTAGTAATTGGTGAGGCAATATGATTTTGAGACTTAATTCAATTATTACTGGGTAACATGACCTTAATTGTACTAGCCTAGTGAAATAACTAATAATAGGTGGTGACTGGTGGGTTAAGTAAATTGGTAATTAATCTATTACAGTAATCAGTTGTTGACAATAACATGTTGTAAACATATGGCCATTAGTTGTTGTAGTTTAAATTTAAAGTTTTTTTTGTTATACTAGTTAATGATTGTTTAATTTAAAACGGTGTTATATTTGGTATAAATAGAAGGATGGGAGGATAATGAAGAACTTTTTTTTGGAACTTCTTATTGATTTTTGAACTTTTGGAATTTCTCTCTTTAATTTTTGGAGATCACTTATTTGCTTTAATTTTTGGTGTATGAACATGTTTACTTGGGACTTTGATATTTTCAAGTTGCTATGAAAGATTGGTTTTAGTTCTGCTTTTGCATTTGTGAGGAATATTTATATTTGATTTTCACAATATACTGATATGAAGCAACGTATTGATATTATTTTAAACCAATTTTTTTTTTAATTATAAAAGAAACATCCTTAATTTTAGAAGAATAGAAAAAATCCTTAACATTTTGGCGATCATGCAATGGAACGAAATTATAAGTGATCACACTTACATTTTTTGGTTTTTAGTGATTATTTTGTTTGAAATTTGAAATTTGGATTTGTAGTAGTTTAAGTAGTTTTCCAAGAGTTTATTTTGTGCCTTGATGATTTTTGAATTTATAGCAACTTGTTGATCAAAATAATTTGAATTAATAATTATTTTATATTAATATGAAAGATGTCAAAAGTAATCACAAGGGGCTTTAGGAGGTAATTAGAATTAGAAGTACCACAACAACTTGTTCATGAGGCGGTTTAGTCACAAGAACAACCATGTTCTCAAGTAGAAGGAACTCAACTAGTTGATGTTCCCAACAATGAGCTTCAATAATCGATTATGGCAAGTTTACCTTTTCATCAAATACTAGCAAAACAAGAGGAAAGAAGGGAACCATAATTACCTTCAACTAGTCGATTTTTGACACCTTAGTAATCATCCCAACAACGGAGGCCAAATGCGAAACTAGGTGGACAAAACATCACACCTATTCAACATGTTAATGAAGTAACATTTGCAACACAAAGGTGGAAATCTGCAACACCCGGTTATTACATTCCCTGAGCTATTATACCAAATTGATTAGCACTGGTTGTTGGGTATTACACATCTGAATCGATTCTTGTTTTGAATCCAATTACAACATATTTAGAATTGGAGCACAATCAACTTTTAAATCAGTTGGAACAACTATGCAACTTGGAGCGAAAACCTTCACACTAATCTAATTCTCAATAGCCAATAGAACCGGTGGATGCAGTTGCAGTATTTATTATTGTCCAACAAACACAACTTGTCACTCAAGATGTTTGGCTGAGTATACATGTTATGGGAATCATTGAACAACCACTTGTTCAATGAAATATACCAATTACAACCCCACAACTTGTTATTGAAATTACATTAACTTATGTATATTGTCAATAGGTTGGACATGAATTCAAGAATTCTCCCTTTATGGGTGATAAATTGAAAAGATTAATGAAAAAACACTACAACAACAGGTGTCCCTGTACGCCAAGTGAATTCACTAGATTTTGAGTGAATTCACTAGTTGTAGTGAACGGGGATTAATGAAGAAGTAGTGAATTCATTGGTCTAGTGAATAGGGATTAGTGAACTGCACCCACATTTTGTAGTAGCGAAAGAACTTATAACTTCTCTACCACCTACCATGGTGAACACACCATCAATATAAGTTTGTGTACCCATGCCACAAATCCGATCATAGTCGGGTTTGGTTACTCACCCAACACCAGTTAATCAACACCTAGGTTAGTAGTAACTTATTCCACCATTGATAGTAAGACAACCTAAAGTTGTACCGTATCCACCATATCGAATGTGGTATATTACAGTTCCACCTTTTGTACCCATAGATCTTAATATGTACTCTATGTATTATTCTAGAATCAAAGGACTTAATCCATTGATTTTTAAAAGAAAGGAGAGATTTATGCAACTAGTACTACACAAACAAAACTGGTGCCACTTGTTGAACAATTGGAGTAGATTCAATATCCTATCAAATACCAACTTCTAGATTAGAACAACTAGTTTTAATTTTCACATATATACCTATTCAACAAACAATGGCAACAACTTTACATGTTAATATGGCTGTTACCAATGGACGATTTTGTCCAAAGTAATAATGTTTCATTTCAGCAGACAAGAAGGACTAATTCACATCCACAATTGGGTGGAAAACCGTGTGAGGTTCACCTAATGGAGGATCACCTGATTGAGACCCACATGAAATACCACCGCTTGATCCACTTGTTGGATATTATGGATGGTTGGCACTTAATTCAAAAATGATCATGCCACCATAGTACCCACTAGTTGCAGTGCAATTTCAACCAATTAGTAAATTGCCATATTGAAAACTTCAATATCCAACATACGTGAAGGATAATGATCCAAATGATCCCCGAGTTCTCAAGGAGATCAAGTCTTATTTGGTGAATTATAATTTTCAAATTAGTATGAAGCACGAGCGGTCGTCAATTCTTTCCCGCTTGTGAGCTCAAAAGAACCCTCCTTGAAGGTGTGGGTTCCCATATTTTTTCATCCTTCTTCACATCCATTTCTTAGCTTCCTTTTCTCAAATATTGTTTCTGGAATGTTGCAAACCCTCTTGAGTTGGGTGACTCTCATGGTCAGGGCTCCTGATCTTAGCTCCTTCTCAATGAGCTCATTTCGTTTCTCCCCTCCTTTTGAATATTTCTTGTAGAAAGCTATCAATATTCCTAAAGAGGATGTTTTTCACAATTGGACGGACATGTCCTCCATGTCTATGTCAAAGACTAGAAAACCATTTTGAACGACCAAGGAGTTTCATCCACTCACCCTCTAGGCCGTCATTAAGGTGTGCTCAAAAGCAAGGTCTTTTGTTGTTGATTTGTCCACCTCCATAAGTTTGCTTCCTCCCCTCTTGCTAGCTCTTGCTTTGTTTATTTGCTTTTAGTCTTGGTTTTCATTATCATTCCTGTTGTAAGCAATAGCATCAGGGCATGTTATGCCCTTCATTGTCATGTTTTGGCTTTGGAGTTGGACATGGATGTCTTCACCAAGGTTCTTGAGCCCCTAATTATTGTTCCTATCCTTAAGGCACCCACCGAGTTGTTGACATTGATGATGAAGATTCGCTAGTGGAAAGGCGACCCAAGAGAATCTTGGATTGTGAATAAGTCTATTTCTGCTATTTTTTGTTGTTATTTCTTGTTCTTCCATTTTAGTTCCTTGAAATCCTTATGCTCTCCTTGTTTTGAAATGCAGAGATGTTTATAGAATGCTACCCTTTTTTGCAATAAAGGATTTCAACTTTAATCCCCTAAGGGACTTGATATTGCCTTTGTATGTTGAGGCTTAAGCCCAAGTCTTTGCTACCCACATTTCATTGCCTAGGGTTAGGAATCCTCTTTTGTATGATCCTGGAGTTAGAGCGTTTGTAGATGATGAACTTAGAAGTGACGTAGGTTGTCTTTGTGTTGAACTCAAGGGTAGACCACTATGGCAAAAGCCTTTGTGCAATACTCAAGTTGGGTGGAGCTCTAATTAAGATGTTTTTTTCTCATTTTGATTCTTGTATTACATTTTTTTACATAGCATTTTTGTTTTTCTTCCCTTTTATCATCAACACCATTTTCATGTGAATTTTTTGCTTTTTACATATACCTTCCACTAGAAATATCTTCCAATTTTTATACTACAACAATCTCTATTTCACGCATGTGGCCCTACCAAATACATGTGTCAATAATTATTATAATTTCCAATGAATTCTTGTGGGACAATTGCATTGTTCCAAGAAAGTGAAAAATCCCCTTGTTTGGTGTTACGCTTCCAAAATTTAACTTGAATGTTTGAAAGCATATAATGAATAATTATGGCTTTACATTTTTTTCCAATCTCTATCTCTATTTTTTCCCCCACATTTCCCTACTCTTAATGCCAAGAGTAGAGTATTGAAAGTCATTGAATTGCCCAAATAAGTTACTAAGTGTCCCATTTTCAGAAGGAGTCATGATTTTGATGGCCAACTTTCAACTTTTTGGGTGGCAATATGGTCCAAATGTTTAATGACTTTTAGAACTTTGATGTAGGATTTGACTAAATGCAACAATATTGGCTCTTAAAGTTTAATTTGCAAAAGAATGAGTGTTTCAAAGCATATTTAATTCACAAATCCAAAATTTGGCCTTGTATTGGTGATTGAAAAGATTGCAATAACTCCCTACTACATAGTAACCACTGTTGATCATCATGTGTCCCTATTTTTATCATGTTTTTTGCCCTTATTCTTGGTGCCAAGAGTTGAGTATCGAGATATAAAAATCCATGGGGCCAACTTTAAGCTTTGATGGGTTTCAAATTTGCCCAAATTTATTGATAAGTGCCAGAACATTAGGATTAGGATATTAGTGAATGCACCAATATTGGCTATTGGGGTTTAATTTGCAAATGAATGAAAGTTTGAAAAAATCTAAAATTTGGACTTGTAATTTTTTCAAATTTTGGTTGAAAAGATTGCAATAACTCCTTATTACATAACAACCATCCTATGTTTTTATTTTTATCCCACATTTTTTCCCTACTTTCAATGTTAAAAATATATGATTAATAATTGTTGAAGTGTCCAAGTAGGTTAGTTAATGTCTCCTTTTACACTAGGAGTCAGGGATAGAAATGCTTGGGGCCTTCAATGGGTTAATCAACCAAAAATAATTTTCAAACAAACTAATCATTTAAAACAAATTTCATTATGATTTTTTAATAAATCTTCATCAAAGCCATCTGGAAGTTTTTTAGGTGACAACAAATTAGTTAAAAACGTGTCTCAATTTTATTTATTTATTAGAAAGGTAACTTATTTTCAAATTTTGTGTTTTATTTTAGTCAATTCTTGCATAAACTTTGAACTCAATTTTCAAGATTTAGATTTAAAGGAATTGAAGTTGATTAGTTGCATATTTTTCAAATAAAATTTATTTGAAAAATTGGTCATATTTATAATTTTTTACAATTCATACTAATATGAAACCTCGTGAAATAAACAACACAAGTGCCAAAACAAATTTTGAAAAAAAGAATAATAACGATTAATTTGGTTGCCCAACATTCATATTTTGATAAGAAACCCAATAAGTAGGTGGTCGATGTTCAAATTGACCCATCTATTGGATGGGTGCACTTAAAATCTACATGTGTCATGCTTTCTACACACTTTGTGATGTTTTAAGCCTTGACTCTCAAGTCCAAACGAAGTTTATCATCAATTCTCCTTTGAGTTTATAAATTGTTCCACACGTTAAGTTGTTTCTTCTTTTAATTATCACTAGTATTATGTTTTTTTCATGGCGGACATACTAAGCACATCCAACTTCTTTGGGTGTGTTGTTCACATCATTGGAACTTGTTTCAATCCTTGGTGTTGTTGGTTCCGGGCCTTTCTTTTTATCATATGTCATGTTTTTTTTGGGCTTTGTGTCCCTTGCATCGTGCTCTCTTCTTCATCATATGATGCCATCATTCTGACATTTACGCATGTTGCAAAGTCCTCCACCTCCTCCACCTTTTTGTAATTATATTGGCCTCCACCAACTAATCCATTTCCATATAGTATGCAAATGCTAGTGCATTTTATGGATTGTCCTTTGCATCTAATTCGTTTCTTGGCCATTTAAAAAAAAGACTAAATCACTTATTTTCTTGGGCTCTTGAAATCCTAGTAGGTAATCGCACTATCTATGAAATCTTGTTCTAAAATTTCTATTTGTTAAGTGTGTTGGCCATTTAAATTATTTCTAGGTGGTTGTGGCAAGTTGTTCAAAAACTTTGGCATAAACATTTTGATCACTATCCCATATATTTTGTAGTCTTGCAAGTGGTTAATAGACACCCAATATCTAACCTCCATCTAGAACTCTACATCTACACTCTTTAGCTCTCTTTTTGCTATAGATGATTACAAATCCAAATCTGGTGGTGTTTGACAAAAGTGTCGTGGATATGGATATTGTGACATTTTGCAAATGAAAAATCTTTATTTTAAATTTATTTGAATTGAACCCTTCAACCTAAAAATAAACCCACGCTGAATGCAAGTTGTAACCCACTTTGGAAGCATGTTGAATTGGTGACATATTTGTAGTTGTCCACTCTAATTTTGCATTTAAATATACCATGATAACTGTCGGTTTTCATTGGACCAATTGGTTGGTAGTGATGAATTTAGAATGGTAGGATATGCCACGATGGCTCCTAATGGCAAAACAACTACATCTGTCTCAACAGCCACAAAATCATGTACTTGCGTTTGATAATCATTTACTGCTTCGATCTTATTTTGTGAGTGATTATTTTTCTCAACAGTCAATGCACACATCACACAACTTCAATGTTCAAGTTTAGCCCTCCTTTTATTTCTTTTTTTCACAACTAAATATTTTTTTCTAAGATCACATACTTTGAAGAAATATCATATTAAATGTGTATTGCATTATAATTTAATGCAAAGAACCGAATTTTTGTCCCTCCATTTTTTGACACAGCTTCATTTTTTACTATTGTATGCCTATCCTGGTTTCAGGGTTGGCCTCATCATTTGATGGTTCACTAAATGGTTTAAGATTTTGTTCATTAATTCTTATGGCACCCAAGCTCGCTTGCTTGGAGTTACATAAAGTCGTTTTTTGGGTTTCATGAATTTTGATAGCAAGTTGGCAAGGGTTACCAAATCTTATGTCGACAAATCATTTAATGAGCTTGTGAAAAAATGTTTTAGAATTGGCTTCTTCAAACTTGTGCATTCTTTGAAGAAATCCATTGCATGTAAACATTGCCAAATAGTAATCTTCCATATTTTCCTTGGACATGTGTACAATATGTTTGAGTGATGTAAGACTTTATTTGTTTATCTTTGCATTCGCCCATCACCATGTCACCCATTCATTTGTTTTGTCAATTACTCGTTTCTACTATGTTCCCCATGTTTTGATTTCGAGCAAATGTTAGAGGGGTCTAGTCTAGTATCATTTATTGGATACTCTAGTGGTTTTTTTTTGTCATTTTGCAAATTCTATCTAGTATGTTTAAGATTAATGTGTATTCAATCATTAATTCCAAAGTGTTTGGTGTGACATTTGGTGTCAATTTTATTCTTCCCATTTAAAATAAAGGTATCACAATTGCAAACACATGGTAGAGGTAGAAAGGATTCAACTAAGCAATAAGGGTGGAGTAAATGCAACTTCAAGTATAGATCGGGAAAATTAGTAATAAAGGGGTGGTAGACGTGAAATTTAATTCGTGCATAATATTTCACACTATTGTAGCAACATATTTACATTTCACATGCATACAGTCATTATTTATCCCTTAAGTATCAATATATTTAACACTACCATTCATTAAAACATCATATTCATGGTTATTGCATATAACTAGAATTTGCACTTCAAAATACATTATAAAAAATTATAGAAACAAGATTATAATTCATTTCATCATATTTTGATACTACAAAAAATTCACACAACAAAATGAACATAAAATTCATTGCAAAACTATGTGTTTTTTTGTATTACCGAAAACATGAATTAAAATTACATCATAATCCCATGTTTTATTGAAAAAAATCCAAAATAACATTTAAATTATGTGTTATATCAAAACATAATATGTGGTTTTTTGTTGCAAGTACCTACAGCTCTTCTTACTCTTCTCCAAAAATTGTGTTTAAAAATTAATCCCTTGTTTTCTAGAACTTTAACTTTTTGAACTATCCCAAATCACACCATCATGATAAAAAACAACAAGAATTCAAAATTCAAACTAACAAAGTTCCTTGATCAATCTTTATCCTAACTACCTTGTTCATCCAAAATCATGTATTCATCCTACCCCTTTAACATTAACCCCTCTGTACTTCTGATTCCATCCCCAAAATCCTTGTAAACTGACAAAAATGATATGATAATATTATATATCATTCTAAACATTTGTTTCCCCTACTACAATTTTGTAATCCCAATCTGTATATGAACTAATGGTTCTATATCTACTTTTGGCTCTACAATTTCAATTTCCTTCCCCACTAATTCGATCTATGGTTCTATTTTCAGATGTTGTATCTTGGATATCTTTTCTTCTAGTGCTGGAGTAGCCTCCACCTTTTCATGTTCCTAAATTATTTTTTGGTTCTTTTTCTTCTTGACCCCCTCCTTTAAGGTCCCATGGTATCTCTAGTTGTACCTCCTCCTCTTGAGTTGCTCCACATTTGAATTCATGTGGTTATTTAGTTTGTACTTCCTCCTTTTGAGCTATTCCGTTGGGCCCTACTTCTATCTCTTCATCATGGCCTGATACTTCTGTACTTATTGGACTGCCATAGATGAAATTTGGAAATTTTTTTTGATGAGCTTCCAACTTGTATTTCAAAATTCTTTCAGCAGCTTTATGTTGAACCACATTTTCCCCCAACTCCTTTGTAAAAGATTCTTCTGCAACCTCCCACCATTCTTCAAATTTTTCACTAGAATCCTTCATCTTGTTATTTGTTTTCATTAGGGTATAGTACTGCAACATTTGTTCATGTCTCTAGTCTTTTCTTGACACCAATTGGATCTAGATTCTTCCTTTGTTCTTGTGGCTTCTCTAACCGTGCTTACATGTGCTGCAAAGTTTTCTAATATTCTTTCTTGTCCTCCATTAACTTCTCTCTTTCTACCTTTATTATCTTTCTTCTAAACTCCTCAAATTGCAACAAAGATACATTCTTCAAATTTATCAATTTTAAATATGTTAAAACATTTTCCTTATTCTTTTCTTTAGTTAATGCTTTCACCTAACTATCCAAAGCCTCGTGTTGTTTCTTATGAAAAAACATTGCCTCTGTCCACTTTTTCTCTGTGGTTCCCCAAAATTTAGCCTTTTGCCTTAAATCCTATAGTTATTCATCTTGTGACTTTAGCCATGTTGTACTACCCTTGAGCTCTTCATTCTCATCTTGTAGTTTTTTAATGAATTTTTTATTTTTCTATTCAACCTTTGCCTTGTTCTTCTTCTAGATTTCCACATTATGTTTTTACCCCTTCTAGAAATGTCTCTCATTATCCAATTCCTCCTATAACATTGCCTTCTCCTTTGCCCCTGTAGCTAATCTGTTTTTCGAAGTGTTTATTTCCAAAATCAAATTCCCCTTATTCAAACTCATAATCACCATGGTTTGAAATAATTCAATTACCTTATTTTCTTTCATTACTTCTACAACTACCTCTTCCACAGACTTTGGTGTACTTGTTTGTGTTATAGGATCTCTAGATCCTCCTATAGATGATCCCAACTCTTGTAATATTCTTATCCCCAATTTAAATTCAAATGGGAATCCCTTTGTAGATTTTGGCCTATTAGGTGGTACCTATAGTTTTGTTGGTTTAAACTTTTCAAAAGTAGGTTGTGTCGCCACTCTCTCCATCGCGCAATTTAATAACATGTAGGCCTTCCTATGTTTGTTATTGTTGTTGTTGCAAATGCTATTGTAAATGTTGAAAATGTTTTGGACTTGTAATGGTCTCCATCCAATCTTCACATACATCCCCTTCAAAGTGCAGATGTTCTTCACTCTTTGGAAACCTTATGTCATGTTCCCTCTTAACTCCCTGGCTTTGTTCCCTTAGTTATCCCTCCTATGGCAATGTCATATGTTATTTCTTGTTTATCTCCCTCAACTATCTCTCTTATGGAGATGTCATGTATGGCATTGCTGTAATTTGTTTAACTACATGTACCACTATTGGCACTACCCTTACCATTATTGGTATTGCAAATGGTTCCACTATAACCCTCATCATTTTCTATCCCTTCAAATTTGTGCTTTCCTGTTCCCTTTTCACTCTCGAACCTAAGGCTCCTCCTTCCTCAACTCTATTCTTTCTCTTGAGAGCACTTATTGGAAAGTCTGTTACATCTTTCTTTCTATTCTCCAATCTTGTTTGCATCTCCTCCCTAGTTCTTTTAACCTTGGCCGATGGTTTATGTGGATTATCCTTTTGATGCACAAATAGATATTGAAAGATTTTTGCTAATACTAAGGTAGATTAACAAGTATCTTTCTTATCCCCCTTATTTTCCTTAACATACTTATACCACCTATCCAGCTCACTACACATACTATTGAATATAATATGTGCCCAATCTACCTTTTGCCCATTTTCTGCTCTCACCAATGTAACAACATTTTTGTTAAAATATTGTACCTTTTCCTTTTGATAAATGATAGATATAATGCAAGATATCTAACAGAATATGGCAGATGCAAACTCTTTGCATTCCATTGATCTATAGAAGAATTTGTAGGTGCAAGTTTACAATTTTATAATGCCTGAATTGCTAATGACTTACTAACCTATCCTTTCAGTTTTTTTACATACCCTTCCACACACACTCCAAAAACATCTATAATCAGTTGTTTATTGATTACATACACTTTATCCTTATGCCCAAAATAGATATATGCACCTTTGATAAAAAATGTGTGTGAGGAATTCTTGCACACCTTCAACATGAAGATATGCACTCACAAAACCCGCTTGGAAATGAAGCTACTATGTAGTTATGGTCTAATAAGTAAGGTGGTTCAATGTAATGCAATGAAGTTCACTAAGAATTTAATGTGTTGTGTCCACTTGGAAGATACAAAGACATTGTGAGAGAATCATAACTCACCATGATGGGGTGTGAAGGGGCATTATCTTGATGTTCATTCAATGTCACGTTTGATGCTTGAACCCCTTTTGTTCCATTCGTCATAACATCTACATACAACCTCTTAATCTAACATGCATTGGATTTTTGAAAAGCTAATCTAAAAAGGAGCCATGTTACAAAATCTTATAAGTTTTTATTTTTTTGATCAAGAATTAAGCCTTGGGACTAAAAATCACTTTGCTTAGATTGAGAAAAAAATAGATAATTTCAACCCCTTTTACTTCCGGCAAGTGTAGTTCCCTTTAGCAAACCTAATGATGTTGTATTTTTGAGAGAACCTTCTACACCTCTCAAGCTAAATTTTTTTTTAAGTTCAACACAAATCCAACGGTAGATTTGGGAAGAACAACTATTTGAAATAAAATTCCAGAGGATCTATCATGGAAATCCTTCCATAAACTCCACTACAAACACCCTCTACTTCTGGCAAGTGTAGCTCCCAATTGCAAACCCAATGATGCTGAAATTTGGAGAGAACCTTTTACACCTCCTAAACAATAACTATTTTAAGTTTGACACAAATCCAATGGTGGATTTGAGAGGAATAACTATTTGAAATAAAACTCCAGAGGCTTTGTCATGGAAATCCTTCCATGAATTCCACTACAAGTACTTGCTACACACAACTTCCTTCCATGCTTATTTCTTGCACACATCTTTTTCATGAACAACACCTTTCCACACATAAGAACTAATCTTTTCCCCACACATTCATTCTTTTCCTTCCCCCTTCCCCCAATACAAGATACTCCTTTCTCCCCTGGTAAGCTTCCATGACCTTTCCTTGAGCTTGTTCCCCTTGTCCAATGGAAGCTTTGAAATCCTCCCCTCCAATCAATGGCCTCCTCATCCTTTAAAAACCAATGACAATTGAGAATGATTTGCCCTCCAATTGATTTTAGGATGAGAATTTTTGGGCCCAGTGAAACACATTCCATCCTCCAATCAAATAGGATGACAACCTCATGACTAATGGGATTAGAGGACTCATCCTTCCCCTTATCTTGGATATTTTGATGAGGTTCTTGAGCTTGATCCTTATCCTTTTCATCCGTTGACCCTCACATCTTACTTCTTCATCCTAATTATTTTAAGTAACTAACTACTAGGACAATTTATTGGTAGTAACAAGTAAACATCCTTGAGTCCTTATTTGATTAAATCAATTCAATGGTTGAAGTAACATCCCCGCGTACCATTTATTTTTTTAATACCCCCTACTTATTTTTTCTTCCATGCACTAATTAACTATGTAATACATAGTAAATTGGAATTAAAATTTACATCACAAAAACCCCCACATACTTCTGGATCCATCGTCGAAATTAGGGTTCGATGAATCCATTAGATCTAGGATGTTTGAATTTTCATGAAGTTTCGCCATCACTTCCACAACTTACGCCTACCCTAATTTGTTAAATAAAAAAATCCTCGACCCCTTTTGAACACAAATACCACATTGTTTCTGCTACCCTTTTGGTTTTTGTTGATGCATGTGAGAATTTAGTCATGGCGGATGATGTCACTACGCCCTCGAATCCTCCAATTTCACTAGTAGAAAAGGAATAGCTTGAAGAAGCACCACTTAACATGAATGTCTCTTAACGGTCGTGCAAAGAAAAACCGTCCAGAAGAGTGGTGCGCACTTGAATCGATCATTCGGCATGGGATCGTTGATTGTCTCTTAACCCACATGTTTTAGTAATCTATTTAAAATTTGTTCCTACTTGTGGAGCCGCACCAGAAAGGTTTGAAGAGTGTCAATGTGAAAACAACAATGTTCGTCTTCATTGTCGAACTTAGGTTCTCGGTGAGGCCATTATCATTGATTGCAAGGCCCAATCAACCCCTTTCCATGGAACATCAAGCCGAATACCTAGCTCGCACCATTCGTTGCATTCTGGAATTTTTGCAATTGCGATCTATCCTCTTAAAGTTGTTTACTAAGTTGTAATTCACCTGAGGCCACTCAGGTGGAAATGTTAATACTTAAGTTTGATTTTGATTATATTTAAGAGTTTGATAGAAGTGAAGACTAAATAAAGATGTATTAAGACTGCATCCTAGAAATCTTTCAAGTACATCATTCGTGCCTGAAGATTATTCTACAAACTAACTTAATATTGTCATGGCGAAATGTTATTGTTAATTATGGGCTTGTATTCCCAATATATCAATAAATCACATCTAATTCTACATCCCGTTTCCCTTCTCTACAACATAAAAGGATAATGCACTTAAAAAGGTTTACTAGATCCTAAAACTAACTAAGCCTTGCATTAATTTAAATTAAAAAAAATTATACGTCGAAATATCCAAAGGCTAATTCAACTTTTATTAATTATTACTTGGAGGTTTATCAAGATTCAAATTATTAATATTAAGGAAAACTATGGAATTAAAGCTTAATAATTTGTGGTTTTATAATCCATGACTCACGGTGTGTTAAAAAATTCCAACTTTACATCAAGCATCAGTGCTTCCCACTCCATCAGAAATAAAGGAACAAGCCTTACTTTAGAAGTCCAGTTTTCTTCCTCAATAATATCCTTCCAATTTCTCCATCCACTCTACATGTTTGTCATAGTTTTGTTTCATTTATGTCCACATAAGTTACTCAAGGTTTGGAATTTTAATACCTTTTTCCAAAAGTGTAACTCTATTAAGGATTGTGCATGTTCTCTTCGTTACAACTTCCGCTTCATGCCATTCCATCTCCCTCGCCCTTTGTTGTGCTTCTGCCATCACTTACACTTCTATGGCTTGATATACTTCCAATTACACTTCTATGGATAGTTGTTTTTCATTCGCAACAATGTTTTCCTCCTTTGTGTCCTTCTGCTTTGTTTGTGCTTCCACAAAATGTTGCTCCTCAATTTCGTATTCCTTCGATTCTTCAATGAACACCAAATTTGATGATGTAGCTCCTCGTCCTGTTTGCTTTCTTGCACGCCAACATTGTCTGCTTTTGCATAAAAACTCAACTACAAATGTTTTAGTTAAATCTATGTCTTGAATTATCATTTGCACAAACTAGATCTTTTCATTATACGCTTTCCCTTTTGCACATTTTGAAAATGATGATGAATGTGGTGATGACCTTATAACCAACGGTTGAATATTCAACACTTGTTTTTCTACTTTTTTCAACTCCTCTTCTACTTCTGTTGTTTTCAACAATCTTGCTTCCTCCTACTTTCATCCATGCTCACTCCTTTGCATTTCCTTTTTCCTTATTATTTTTTATAGTTTTTCAATCGCACTTTTTGCATTCATAATGTTGTGAATTCCAAAATTTCAAAAACGCACATAATTTCCAACAACAAACGTAAACTACTTTCAACGATTACCTTTTTTTTTTTTAGTCCTTGAACATCCTGCCCGTTGCATTCATTTTTTTACCTACCTCCTGTCTTTTAATTAACACATAATCTTCAAAATTAATACAACCATTACTACAAGTTTATGTGTCCCTTATACAGCCATGTGGAAGCACTTAACATCATCATTATGAATAGACCCCACTAATTTCATCTTCTAATTACTCCACATCCATAATCTCCCTACATTAGTTGTATTGACTCCATTTCATTTGCCTTGTACACCTTCGACTAAGTACGCCCATTTATTTATTAGTTGTGAGAACAAATCTGGTGTCCATATCGATTTTTTTGCTAATTGTGCGAACAATTCTAATGATTGTGCGAATACTCTTGATGACTTGGCGAATACTATTAGTGATTCAACCAATATTCCTGACATATCATCTTTAGATCTCTGCATCCCAAATCCTTCACTTTTGTAATTATTGTTCACATATTTATTATTCATCTATAGATTGAAAATAAAACTTTATTCACCACTGGATCTTTGATCTGTTCTTCATCTTCAACATTCTTCATTTGTGGTTTTTGTATTTCACATTCTTCATTGTCCTCCTCTATGTTAGAATTCGTCACTTGAACTCGACCTGCACTCTATTCCCAATATATTAGCATTTGTTGGTTTTTTTTATAAACTTCATATTCCATGTATTTATAAAGTTTGAGCTTATTCACATTGACCAACACATGGTTAGTTTCAAACTTTTCAATGGTCACTAATAACATAGAATTATTTAGTGACACATAATGTACTCTATACAGTCCAAACCATTTCCCAATAAACTTCCTTAAGTGTGATTTATTGCCTTTTAGAAACCACCGAACATAATCACCAAACTTAAATTATTTTTTTGGATCTTTTGTTGATTCCATAATGCTTTATTCCACTTTTTAATTCTTGCAATTTCTATAACCTACATTCTAGTTTCTTGCAACTTCTCCAACTTTGTAATTTTGTTAGTTAAAACTCTCAATAAAATATTATTTTTTTCATTTCCACCAGCAATTGGAACTATGTACTCTGTGGGCATCAATGGATGTAATCCATACATTAATTGATACAGTGTATACCCTATTGCTATTTTGTATGCAATTTTGTATGAAAATAATACTATAAACAAATGTTCATCCCAATCTATTCTATTTTCACTAACTAATTTGGTCAACGATGTCACAAATACCTTGTTAGTAAATTCAACCTCCCCATTCCCTTGAGGATAATAGGTTGTAGAACTCACATTTTTTAATAGAAAATGATTTGTCAAATACCTAATGGCATCATAAATGAAATGAACTCCCTAATTTGTGACTATAGTCAAAGGACATCCAGACATACATGGCCACCAATATCTAGCATCCAATATCTTCCTCTGCGTTATTTTAGTTGCAAAATGCCCTCCTAAAGGTCCTTCATGCAGCTCTTTCATCACCATTTGTGCTTCTATTGTTGTCAAACATCATCGTAGTCTATTGTCTTGGCCCATTTTGTATAATTCACCATTCTTCAATGTTAAAGGCTCTGCTTTCCTAACCAATCTTTGCTTTTGCTATATAGATAACGTGCCCTCAATTTGTCATGTTTTCAAAAATTCTTTTACATCATTCAACCATTTAAGCCTTGTATAAAACAAATTTGCATCTATGGTTTGATTAAGCACACCTTTGGGTTTTATAATATATGGTAGTCTTGACAATGCATTTGCAACTACATGAATTTTGCTTGGTTTATACACTATTATGAAATTGTATTCTATGAACAATAACAACCATTTAACTATTTTCCCTGAAACTTGTGATTTGTTGACCAAATAGACCAATGCCATATGATTTACATAAAAAACAAATTTATTGCCCCATAAGTAATGTTTGAACTTGTGCAAAGAAAAAACCATTGCCAAAGCCTTTCTCTCTATTATGCTATAATTTTATTCTACTATGTTCAAAAGTCTAAAAGCATACACTATTGGTTGATCACTCTTCCTTGTTATGTTTTGAGACAACATAACCCCCATAGCTAACAAAGACACATATGTATGAACATGAAATTCCACATGCCAGTTTGGTGATATCAATATTGGTGCTTCAATATACTTTTATTTAATCAATTCCCAAGCCTTTTGACATTATTTTGTCCAAATAAAAGTTTTTATTTTTTTTGGTCAGTTTAGTGATAGGTGCCACAATAGTAGCAATTTTTTTAATAGAACATATGTAAAATTATGCCATCCCATTGAATACTTGAATTTGCTGGGGATTCTTAGGTGGTGGCATGTTTATTATTGCTTGCATTTTCTTTGGATCTAATAGTTTCCCTTCTTTGGAAACAATAAAACCTAAGATCATCCCTAAAAATACCATAAATGCACATTTGTCTAGATTTAGACCAATGCCATATTCTCTGCACTTTTCAAAACATAAGTTGAGCTTCTGCAAATGACTTTCCATGTCACTATACATTATAAAGTCATCTAAAAATATTTTCATAAAACTGTCCAAATACTTTTTGAATGTTTTGGTCATGGCTCTTTGATATGTTAGAGGTCCATTTTGAACTCCAAACGACATCACCTTCCATATAAAAGCCCCTTAATTTGTAACAAATGTAATCTTGTATATGTCCTTTGGATCTATAGATATTTGATGATATCCTGAATATCCATCTAAGAAAGAATATGCCTCATACCCTACTATTGTGTTCAACATTTCATATGTGAAAGGTAATGGGTATGGATCCTTCTTTGTGGCTACATTTCATTTTTTGAAATCTATACAAATTTTCAACTTGCTAGTTTTCTTGGGCACTATTATTATGGGTGACAACCATGTAGCTTCCTCTACATATTCAATGAATCCAGATGCTAACAACTTATTTATATCTTGTATGACTGTTGTAACATAATTTGGATTTAATTTGTACTTGGCTTGATGTGTCAGTGGTATAGTAGTGTCGAACTCAACTTTGTGATGTTTTGACTTTGGTGGAATCCCTTTTAGATCTTTGTATGTCCATGCAAAAACATTTTTGAATTCCTTCAATAGCTCCATTTCCAACACCTTGCCTATTTCCAATTATGCATTAATTTTTATTATTTGTGGTTCTATATCAGTTCCTAGATTGACTTTGATCAATTATTGATTTTTAGTTAACGCCCATCCAACTATCTATAATCCTTGTGTTTTGATTTTTGTTGGAGTTTCATCCACTACAACATTCCTTGGTTGATGTTTATAATACATCTTCGAATACACCTTATCTTCCAAAGCTACTTCTAATTCATATATGTTGCCAAGTATCTTCTTCTTTGTGCTTTGTACTTTAGATCCCTATTTTAAAATACTAGTCTTCACATTTGTATGTATGATATCCACATCTGTGATTTTCATAGATTGAATTGTCTCAAGTAAACTAATTATGGTTCAAAGATGGTATCTTCTTCATCTATGATGTCATTTTGATAATCGTAGCATAGTAACACTTCTAATCTTCTTATTTCACCTCCCAAATGTTTGATAACTATAATTTTTCTGACTATCCCATTGCCTTACATGTTAATAGTGTTACTTCCCCAATCATGTGCCACTTTAGCATCCCTCAACCATGGTCTCCCCGACAACATGGAATAAGTAGAATCTACCACACTATTTTGAAGTATAATAAACGTAGTTATGTAAGGAATGCCATGAATTATATCTTCAGATCTTTGATCAACTGGTTTTATGGTTGTTTGATCTGCCATCCTAAGATTATATGGTGTAGGTTTAAGCTTTAGAAACCCCAACCTCAATCTCAATTGTTCTGTGATAATATTAATTCTAGAACCTCCATCTAGCAACACATCCTCTATTGTATTCTTCCTAATCTATACTTGGATAATTGCCATATGATTATTTGTTGTTATAACAATTGTCCCTATTTCTAGTACTAAAGAACCAAATTGTTTATATGTGGTTGTTTTATTTACATTCAAAATTTTCTTTGGTTTCAATTTTTACCAAAGATATTTCTTTAGTTTAAGAGCTATTTTAAACAACTATCTTAAGCTCAAAGTATAACTTGTTTCTAGTATCTGCTTACTAATGTCCAAAAAATCTCTTCTACTATGATCAATTTCTCTTGTGAATTCACTATTTATTGATATTTTTGTGTTTCCACATGGGTAGCATTTGGCATACTCGGCCAAGTTATGTTCCATCCCTCCATGGATGTGGATGGCCTTTCTATTTGGGTTTATGTTTTTTGAATTTGTAGAATTGTCTCCACCATTGACTTTATCAATTACTTTTCTTTCTCCTAGTCAGTAACATTTTTTTCTTTTCTTGGTTCTCTATCCTTGAACACCTATTCTTCAATTACTTTACTTCTTGTGGTAGCATTAACATCCACCACATTCACATCTACAATGATTGTTTGTCTTAGCAATAAGTTGAACTTCTATTACTGTCATAAATTTCCCATGAAACAATTTTTGCATCTTAACAAACTTTGGAAATTTTGTCATTTTATGTCATTCAAACCATAGATGTGACATGCATATGAAGATGTTTTCTATGGTTTTTGACTCGGTTGTGCTGCCTATGTGGTTGCCATTATGGTTTGCATTTTCTTCTTTCTACATGTCACCACATTGTGATTTGTCATCCCATAATTTGTGAAATGTTTGTCAATCTTCCTTGTATTACGTTATGTTTTTGCTAATGCTGCTTGTTTGGTACTTTGTGGTAATAACAATGCACTCCTTGCTTTTGTAGTAATATGCCTTCTTCACACAACATTGTCGCCTCCTTATGCTATTATATTGTTGACTGCTTCATCCTTGTAGTTGTAATTTTGAAGTATGATTATAAACCCGCCCTAAACACATTAGTTATAAAACTATGTGTGGTTGGTATTTGTAAACCATGAACCAACTTTTGAATCCACTCATAGTAAACCTCCACCTTCTTAGTCTCCTCTTGCTTCATGTTTTTCAACTCCATGTATATTTGTTTATCATTTTGAGTCTTTTGATGACGTTGGCAAAATGCATGTGTAAGCTCTGAAAAAATATAGTTAGGAAATTTTGACATGTAATTATGGCACCAACCTGATGTTGTATCTCTTAACATATAGTTGAACACATTGATGATATATTATTCAAAAGTATTTACATTTGTTTTTATTACAAAATTGAACATTCTAACATGAACAACTGGATCAACATTTTTTTGAAATTAGGATACTTAAGAAGTACCCTATTTGGCCTAACATAGTGGCTATTTTTGAGATCAAGAATTGGTGCACTTATAACATTTGGTTTTTAGTATCCTCCTCTTGGATTGGTTACATCTGCACTTTTGTACCCTCTAGCAACCATTGAGTTCATCGGTGGTCGATTTGCAGCTTTGTTCACATGAGTAGTCGTTATTGAATTAGTAAACACCATTTGAAGTGTGTGGACAACTCTGATAATATATATTAATAGTGTTGAACTTCGATTCAAATTCCTTCCCGTTGAGACTCCATTTGATCTACTACCCAATTTTAATGTAGATCCAATTAGTATTCCCCTTTTGACAACATTTATGTTGGGCACAACAACTGTTTCCACTCTTGTGGTTGTTATACTTGCATCAAGTGATCGAATAACTCCTATTCCATCATGTTGTCTTTGGGTTTCAATAATTATCATTTCTAACACTATTGGTGGAGTTGTGTTGATTTGAAATTGATGACGTTCCAGTTTGTGGTTACCCATTGGTATCCTCTGTGGTGTAGAATGTGGATGTGAATACCCTTCTAGTTCTCTGCTCGTGGTCTGAATAGATGGATGAATTTGTCAACTTTGTGGTCCCAATTGGCTTCCCAATTTCATGTTTCTAAATCTATTTTAGACTACAAAAATTTCTAATTCCTATTCCTATGGTTGATCCATTAATGTTCTTGCCGCATTCTATAACTCCACATGCCTAATAATACATGCTTTGATGTGAAAAGGTATAAAAAGACAATCCATGATTGCATGTCCTTCTTTCTCATAGAATGCACATACCCTTGAAAGTTATTTAATCATTTCCAAATCCACAAATTCATGATCGTGTGTTTCGGTTGTGTACTTTGTTTGATCCAATTCTAGATTCGTTTGATGTGAGTATGACTATAGTACTTCATCTAACACGTTCACCTGTGCCTCTACATATTTAGATGATCGTGGGTAATTTTCTTTAATCTCCTCAAATACATTAACATTAGTGTTTTCATCCACCTCCCAGTGTTCCATTGGTTCGTGGTAATCTGAAAATGCAAACTAATACATAAACTTGGGTTGTATACCTCCTGCAACATCCTTTCTTCAACTAATCACTGATTTTGGACTTGAGATTGCCTGTGGTTGATTAGGCACTATAGAAGTCCTTGCTCCATTTTAATTTCTACAACTCTAAACCATAGATTGTGATCGAAAAATATATTGCATCCGCTAATTTGAATGAGTAGTTGATTGCATCTTATGGAGATCGTCATTTAAAATTGTGCCTTTTTTGAGAAACGCCAATCCATATGTCACGTTGCACCACCTCTTGTGGTAAAAATGACATGTGCCCCATAGGCCTTTCTTTTGTTCTCAGAACTTATCTATCCAACATCAAATTCCAATATGGGGCTTTTGTAAGCATTGCATAATCCTCTCCATTTTCAAGATTGTCTTTTGTCTAGCTTTCAGTAACTTGTTGATTTGCCTCCAAATCTAATTATCGTTGTAAACTCTGAATCACCATCCGATTCATCTTGTTTCATAATTCTTTGTCTTTAAAGTTTGTAGATCACTTTGTAATCCTTATAGTGTCAACCGTTTAGACCTTTGATATTTTTTAACATACCATTTTAAATTCTGAATTGAAAAAAACAACATTATTTGTCTAAACATTCTCATCTACATTATACAACAAAATTTGTAAAAAGCCTTCCCATTACTAAAATAAAGAACACAAAACAAATTCCCCACAAGATGGTCCCCAAATGGTAAACATGAAATTTAATTCCTATAGAATATTTCACACTATTATAATAACATATTTGCATTCCACATGCATACATTCACTATTCCTGCCTTAAGTCTCAACATACTTAACACTACCATTCATTAAAACATCATATTCATGGTTATTACATGTAACCAAAATCTTCACTTTAGAATACATTATAAAAAATTCCAAAAACAAGATTACAATTCATTTCATCATATTTTGATACTACAAAAGATTCACACAACAAAATGAACATAGAATTCAATGCAAAAGTATGTGTTTCTCTATATTACTGAAAACATGAATCAAAATTACAACATCATCCCATGTTTTATTGAAGAAAATCCAAAACAACACTTAAATATGTGTTAGTTCGTGGATTTATGTTGCAAGTACCTACAACCCCTACTCTTCTCCAAGAATTGTCTAAAAATTAATCCCCTGTTTTCTAGAACTCTAACCTTTTAAACTATCCCAAGTCACATCATCATGATAAAAAACAATAAGAATTCAAATTTCAAACTAACAAAATTCCCTAATCAATCCTTATCTTAACTGCCTTATTCATTCAAAATCATGTATTCATCTTACCCCCTTATCAAGGGGGGGAAATGCAATTTGATTATACAAGTTGCAATAATGGTGTTAAATGCACGAGGTTGAGAATGTGAATGAAAATAACAAATAACTTGAAATGGTATAAACAATGTAAAATGTTAGTGGCTACCTAGTATCGTTTCAATTCCTAATGGGCACATGCCTATTTGTGGTGAATGGTAGTGTATGGATCGACACATACCTCTTGGCGGGTCACTAGGTTTGTAGTTAGGTATTGTTTCAATTCTTAATGGGCACATGCCTCTTGGTGGTGAATGAGTAATGTATGGATCAGTAAACACCTATTAGTGGGTCAACAACTTTATATGCCACTAAATTGGATTTAGTTAAAAAATTTAAATGGTTTAAATGTTACAAAAATTCATATTAAGGAAATATGAAGTATTGTGTCAACATTTCATGTGTTGTTTTTTTCAAAATAAAACTAGCATGAAATTATTCCATCTTTTATGAATGAGATAGTAGGTCATCCATGATTTTGCATAGGTTTAGCATCCATCCTTTATAAAAGTTCATCCATTTTTTCATCCAACAATATTGTTCATCCATGACACATGGCAAAATATTCCTTCATGTCGCTAAATATTTAATCCCATCACAATGCCAAAATGTGACATTTATGACTACAAAATTAGTTGTAAATGTCATTTATGACTAGCTACAACTACATGACTTTGTAGTCCAAATGACCATGTTGTAAATGCCACTAATCACTAAAATGGTCATAGACATAACCACCATTGTGACTGCACCTACGACTATAGAATATCATTTATATAAAAATATATTTGTATATAATAAAATTATGTATATTCATAAAATAGTATATTATATTCATATTTAAATATTTTTTCGAATATTGATTTTACAAAATAATTATTCATTTTTCTTATTTATTATTTACATATCGTATTCATATAGTTTGTACACAAATCATATAAAATTTATATACAAATCGTATGAAACATTATTGTATTATACATCATTATATATACCATTGGTCAACATAATCAACATCTATCATTATCAACATGGTCAAACTAATCAAAATTGTGGCAACAAGTATTGATCCTTAGACTTCTTTGAATTGGTCCAAGGCCTTTGCCATCAATCTACCACATTACATGTGACACAATGTTGTCACATAAAAACTTTATCATGTTCCAATGTTTGAATGTATAAAAATACAAAGTTTAAATTTAAATTTATTTTTTAATACTTACTCAAATGAAAATGTGAGTATGAATTATTAAACTTTGGAGCATAATCTACATATGTGGACCAACTAAAAATTCAAATAACAAATTTTGTACATAAAAAATCACTTTTGAAATTTGAAAAATTTAACATATTTATTATGTTTCAATACGGGATAAACTTTAACAAATATATGTATAATTTGAATATTAGAAATTGAATATTTAATTTTATGTTGTAATTTTAAAATATGAATATAATATGATATTATTAATATATTGTATGTACATATATTATCTATCATATGTATATAATATACGTTTATTATAATATATATATACATATATTCAATATTTATACTTTATATATGAATATTTAATTTTCATTCTATCATTTAATTTAATAATCATATATTAATTCCTATTTTTATCTATTTTCAGTATATTGTAAGTTAATTAAATTAACTGATTAAAAAAAAATACCAATTAATTTTATTATATTTATTATAATCCAACCACTTAACATAACATTATGATTTTACAAGTTTTTCATTATTTCATTATTTATAATTTTAAATTTATTAAAATCTACATATTTAATAATATATATATATACATGCATATGCAATGTTATATGTATATAAGTATTTACTGAAAAATGTTTAAAATATATACATAATACAAAAAATATTTTGTAATAAAATTAAAACTATAAAAAATTAAATCATATTTTTGTAAAAGGTCATTTTATATATTAATTTAATATGTTGTAAATTTATGAATCCTAAACTCATAGATAAATTTGGTAAAATTCTATTAAATTTGGTTTAAATAACATGAAATTGCTTGAATTATGTTATTTTTGTTATTAAAAATAGGATATTTATATCAAACTTGGTTAGACTAAAGTTAATGTTCATTAATTTTGTTTAACTTTGGTTAAAGTAATATAAACGAGGCTAAAGTAGGTTTATTTGGTTAAAATATGATAAATTTTCTTATATTTTGATAAATTTGGTTAAACCTAACAAAATTTTATTTAAATTTGATTAATTTTTGTTGAAATTGAATCAATTTGGTTAAACCTTAAAAAAAAAGGTTAAGTAATTACTTTAATATGGCCACATTAGTTGTGTAGTCATATTTGTAATCATAATTACCTCTAGTTGTAATCATAGTCATATTTGTAGTTGCAAACTCACAATTATGACTATAGTCGTCAAAATGATTGACTCAAGTCCACTTACAACTACATGACTATTTTGGGCAATAGTCACAACATGTCCTAGTCATGGAAACCACATTTTGGCATAATGCATGTGCCAAATAATATTCCATCAATGTCAAAAAGATATTCTTGAAAAGATTCGCATGGGCTCAATTGTTCTTGCTCACATGCTCACAAAATAGCATCCCTGAAAAAAACTAAAGAAATTTTACCAATTGACATTTATGCCTTTTTGTAGAGTGTTGTCCATGGCTACCCCACATGCTTGCCATGCATAATTAAAAACACCTATCATTTGAATCCCCAAGTCCACCTCATCATATTAATGGGCACACCACTATTCAAATTAAGACTTGGTGCATCCATAGGCTTGTTGCAAGATATTCTAAGCCATTTCACCACTCTTTATTTGAACTTTCAAATGATGCATCTTGCAATAATCACTACACAAATCAACATTTAATTGATTGGAAATTTTGGTAAATAAGGACCCAAAAGTGACAACCATAAAAAAAACCATCTAGTCTTTTCGGACAAATTATTTTTAACATTTGTCCAATGTGATTAAGTGGTCTTTTTTATCGAGCCTAGGGTGGCACTTTTGACTAGTCTATATATCAAGTTCCCCATTTAACTACTAGTACAACCAATCAAAATGACAAGAACGTTATTTGGTGAGCATGTGAGCATGAGCTTGAATGGGGAAGAATATTTCATATTTAATGTCCTAGGGAATGTTCTTTGAAATGTCCCAAGATATCACCACACCAAAAAGATTTTCAAATATTCCTTAACAAATGCAAATATTTTAAGCATAAGCCATGTTGTAATGTACATGTGGAGTCTTCAAACTACAAGTGCATTATTGAACAAAATTTGTTTGTCTTAAAATATGTTTGAATGATGAGGGAACTTACAACACAAACCTTTCAAAAAAATTAGACAATTATGCCTCAATGAAATTGTTGTGAAGACATACTTTAATCATTGGCCAAAAAATAAATCTAAATGCCATATAAATTTCATTTGTAAAGTTTGACACATGTCATCACATGTAGGATCTTATTTTGAATAGAATGTGACATGAATAAAATCAAAAAATCTAATGGTCAAGAGTTATTATGATAAAATTCATCACAACTCCCAATAACAATTTTTTTGACATATTATATTGTTAGGAAATTATTTAGATTAACAACAAGATTTTGTAGTTTAGAGGGTTTAAGGGACCCTATAGTGGAGGTGACTTATGACCACTATGTAGTACAATTCAAAAAACATGTCTTTTTCACTAAATGAAATCTCATAAACAAATCAAATTGTTACGTGAACTTCCTAGAAGTGACATTATCCAAACATTAATTGTCCACAACAAATCCATTGGGTTTTGACATTCAATAAATCTATCATGATGTTATGGCCAAAAAAAAGTGAGATTTTATTTGAATACATCTAGTTCCAACATTCAATAGGGTTTTAATGTTCTAGAATAAATGAGTTGGTAATGAGTTTGATATTTTTAAAACAATATGACATTATTAGAATTGAGTTTGAATCAAATTAATAATTATTGGAGTTATTATGAGGAATAACATCATAACAATTCTAGCAATTGTGAGAGGTGGAAGTCTATATGATTAACTAGCACAACTTGTAATATTTGTCACCACTATAATTCGATTGTTGCAAGCTTCTAATGGAATAATATGAGTATATTATTGCAAGTTATCTCATTCATTTCCAAAGATGTTTAGAGGGAATGCATCATAGTCTTGTGAAACTTTTGTAAACTTGGATTCATACCTCCTTGTGCAATAGATAAATTTGTTGAAGGTAGATGTAGAGTTGAAAGTACAAATGGGATATTAGGCAACAAGAAATGGGTCGTATGACTATAAGATTTATGGGACAATTATATAGATGTTTTATTCCATACTTTTTGAACAACTTGTGACAACCTCTTGGAGATAATTCGCGGGTCAACATAATCAACTAACCAAAAATACATAATTTGGTTTCAAAAATGATGTGACTAGCTGTTGGGATTGCATAGTGAAAGAAGAGAAGTGTTCAACGACACAATATGAAAGAAAGGGTTGGAAAATAATTTGGACCCAAACAATGATGCACATGAAACACTTGTGCTTGTACACAATAGAAATATAAATGCATTGGTGAAAACCTAACAACATGTAGCAAGGTGGATAAGCAAAACATGCCACCATATGTAGAATGGTCTTTTAGGAACATCCATGACACACATGAGATGACACCACCATCTCCACAAAGGTTTTATACCTTATGCTATGATGAAGAGAAGACAATGTCAATAAAAGAACAAGGATCTTGTAACAAGTTCAACGATGAGATGTCACCAAGGGTGGAAAGTAGTTTACTTCAACACATTTGCAAAAGAAATTTTATCAATATAATCTCAAAAAAATGAAAAATATTTTCAAAAAATTTCCCATAATTTTGAAAGGATTTAGATGGTGGGATTACATAGTAATGATTCATGTATTGGACATTAATGCACTATTTAATGTGCATGTCATTGAATATTGGGACAATTCCATACTATATTGAAACCCATGATCTATGATTATAAGTCAACATGAACATTATTATAATAACCAAATTCTTTTGGGACATTTTAAAAAGTCATATTTGGTATTTGGTATTTCCTCCAAAGGTTTAGTGGTTTGGATTTTGTGTTAAAGTTATATGTAATGATATAAATTAAATGTGTGATAAGGTTGGTAGTTTAAAATGATGGAAAATGAAGATTGAAAATACTAAAAAGGTTTCATTTGTTAGATGTTCACTTATAAAAGGGTTGTGTGGAAGACTATTTTGTTTTTGGTAGGCCAATGAAATAGAAGGATTTCATGGTATATAATTGATTATCATATATGGTATACTTGTGCATTATGTTTCTACAATGCATTGTTTCATCGTCTTTCAAGAGATAAAGACATGTACATTATACAATGTAATTTGCAAGGAGGAATGAGAATTGAAGACAAACACTTATGCAATTTTCAATAGATTAATAATATCACATGAAGGACCAAAGAATGATTTCTAAGGTGGGTGGCTATATTTGATGGTGTAAAGTTGTGTCTATAGTTACAAGGTTTGAGGTGATAATCAATGTCATTGCTATTCACATTTAGCAATTGCAAATTTCACATAACAAATCAAGGTTGAAATTTTTAAATCATAATTTAACATGCTTGAATTTTTCAACAATTTATGTTTTCCAAAAATATTTTTTATAAATGATTTGAACATTTATAAAATATTCTAGTTTGATTTAATAGATATTTGAATCAATTACAAGATCATGTTTTTATCTACCTCATTTGAGAAAAAAATGAAATAATTTTTTTTTGTCAATTTTGAAATTTCCTAATAGTTTCATGATCAACAACATAAATCAAAATGTTACACATGTTTTATTAACAAAAGGTTGCATAGCTTGGTGGCAAAGGCATTGGGATGCCTCCATCAAATCTCGGGTTCAAATTTGGGCAAATCATGTATATAAATTTGGTATATTCAGTGATGTATAGTGTACATGTACATTATAAACCTATGGTAATAGGTTTGCCATTTTAAGGTTCATCTTTCGAAAGCCCTCAAAGGAGGGGTTTTTTCACCCCCCTCATGCTTTTAGAGTCTCCCTTATGCATCAACTATAGAAAAAATATGTCTATCACTATCCTTTATGTGAGGTTATAATGAAACAATTGTCATCTATTATGGTTAACATATCACACCCCCCTATAGTAAACAAAAAGATAAATCCTATAACAAACAACATTGGTGTTTCATATTGTATTGAACCTCCACACATGGTTTTATATTGTACCTACCTAGCTACCTTTTGGCCACGTAACAAAACATTGACACGTGGCAACATATGAATGTTGCCACATGTCGAATAAATGGTTAATCAAAAGTGACTACCATTTTAACAACAATGCTAGCTTGTGAGTAGGTGAACTGTGAGCCTAAAGGAATATATATATATATATATATATATATATATATATATATGCCACGTATATAGAATAATTTTATAACATACCTTGCCATGTAAATATAATATTTGATGATGTGGATGAATATTTTATCATGTGGCAATATTTTGAACATGGATAAAACTTGGAAATGTATGAAAGATGGGAAGCGTTGAAACCATATTAAACATTATATAGATGATATTTGTTTTGTAGTCACTAATTTTGCATGCACATTCATCAAAATATTTGATGAAGAAAATTGAATTTAACAAAGTTAGATTAAATGATTTTAATGCTTGAGATACGTGTTCATGTAATATAAATTGTCCATCTCCATAGAAAACAACCAATTGTCCATTTTGGATTATGTTGGGTATTATAGACCTTAGAAACCAATTTGCTTTTATGATTTATTAAAGGTTGGATTATTATTTTATTAAAAAATTATATGTGTGAAAGTATTGGGAAAAAATAAAGACGAATTTATTTTTCATTTAAACAAAATATGAGAAAGATAATAATGATGAAAGATTTTTAATTTTTTTTCAAAACAACATTGTTGAAATGTTTTCAATTGCAAGTTTCAAATGTATCTTTAGTAAAATATTTTTTTCTTTTAAATATTAAAGATATGTATATCTTGCAAAAATATTTTAAAATGAAATTAATTCTTTTTCATATGGACAAAATATGATGAATATAATAATGGTTTTTTACAAAAAATCTTCAAAGTTTCATTGTGAAATGTATTAAATTACAATATTCAAATACAGTTTCAGTCAAATTAAATGGTTATTATTTTCTTTAAAATACTAAAGATGTGTACATCTTGGAAATAATATCTTATAATTAAGTTAACTTTTTTCCTTTTGGAAATAGTATGAATCCAATCATCGCCTCATTTGTTTCATATTAAATATGTGGTAGGATGTCAATGGTAATGGGCTATTATTTTAAAGTTCAAGGTTTCAACCTTGATAAAACTTCCCATGTGGTCAATGGTGCTTGTTGATTGTAAAATTAACATTGTGTGTATGTAAAATGATAAATGTACATAAAATAGCAATATCTAATTAATAATACAAAATTGAAAATTAATATTAATATTAACTAAATATAAAAAATAATTAAAAAACTTTTCAATTTAATTAGAAAATCAATGCCATGTGACAATTTTCTAATTTGATTAATTCTTAGTGAATTTGCTTGTGTGTACCAATTTGTTATCAGTCATTAAAAGATGCGGTGAATTCAATAGATTTTTAATATAATGAATTATTGGTCATTTCATTTAAATGATTATTGAAACTCATAATGAACTAGGGACATGTCCATATTAATGTAATGTAAGGTAAAATAATTTAAAATGATAACAAATTTAAATTATATGAATTTATGACAACCCAAGTTGGAATAGTTTAGAATATTTGATGTGATATTTAGGTAGAACGACCTAAAATAAGATAAGGTGTAAAAGGTGTAATTGTTTTAAATAACAAAAAAAACACAAGGTTAAAAAAAAACTTATAATAGTTTAAGGTGAAATGATTTTAAATAACCAAAAATACCCTAAGGTAGAATAACCTAAAATAATTGAAAATAACCTTTAATGACTAAATAAAACATATAATAGCCTAAGGTGGAATAATTGAAAATAGCCAAGAAGAGCCTAAGGTGGATAACCTAAAATAACATACATTGGAATGTGTTAAAATGACAAATAATGAATTTGTCTAAAATAATTGAAAATATCCTAGGTTGGAATAGCCTAAAATAACCAATAATACCTTAGGGTACAATAGCTTAATGTGAGATAACAAAAAAAATTGAAAATAAAGTAAGCGAAAATAACTTAAAATAACCTAGGGCAAAATAATATATATTAAATTAAAATATTTAAAAGAACAACATCAAAAAAAACTTATTTCCTAAAATGAATTATTTCAATTAGTAATGTATTATGTCAAGTACTAGTATGAAATATGATGATCATTACATAGTGACCCTATAGTGATATAACTTTAGCAAGGTGAAATGATTAAAATGGGGTGGATTTATTTCATTTTTAAAGTCCTATAATGATTTAATTTAATGAACTACACCCCATTTTTGTACTAATGCATTTCCTATTGGAAGTAAAAGACATTTATTGCTTTTGCCATAGTTGTATTGATAATTAACATGGTATTTGTAAATTTAAGTCACATAGTAAAACTTGAAAGCTAGTGACATTAGAACCTTATTAACTTTTCGATATTCATTATGATTTGAAAACCTAACATTATAACAAAATGTGTCCATGTTTATTGGGTGCTTTCATTGGTCCCACTAAACAAGGCCTATATAATGGGGATCCAATGGTTTCATTGGTCCGTTAAATGTGGACTAATGAACTACAACCACATTTTGTAATAGTGTAGGCACAACAATTTGGGATAGAGAAGATGATGCCCATCTTCTAGTTTCTAATTTTGTTATTGGAGATAATTTTCTTGTGCTTGAAAAAAAAATTAAAAAAAATGTGTGGACATCTTTTTATTTCAATGTGTTAAATGCATGGAAATTGTTCAAGAAGATAAGGCCTAGATGATTATGGATTTTTTGTTGAATTAGATAGGGATGAAATAGAAGGGGGATGCACTACCAATAATCAAGAAAAAATGAAAGTTATTATGTGTTATTGAAAGATGAAAGCACAACCTTTATCTACTTTCATCTTGTTATAGGTTCAAAATTTGTTATGATTATGCTTAGTCATAGGTAGAAAGGTGGTGCTATAAGGGTTTATAAGCTTCTTTTTAGTGCCTTATAATATATCAAAACTATTGTAGCAAATTATTTGTAAGATGATGAAAATGATGAATAATTTCTTTGGTTATGTAAATTTGGTGGGTTGCATCTTTTGAAAGGTTGCAATTTCATACATTTGATGGAAAATTGGGTCCTTTTGATTCCATTACAAGGTGTGAAGTTTTTCGATAAATGAATATATGAGCATTTGTGCTATGGCATTGAATTTTTATACTTGGATGGTTTTGTACCCTTGTGGTGTTGAATTTGCTCAAACTTTAGTAGAAAACCCCCCTTTTCCAACTACATTTCCAACTCCTTTTCAACTAGAATTTCTAGTTGGAAACAACAAACTTAGTTGGAAAATATTATTTGCAATTGAAATCTTTTATTTGCAACCGAAAACCATGGTAGTCAACAAATACAAATTGAAAGTAATATTCCAGTTGAAAACATCATCCATGTGTCAACACCGCATCAATCACTATTTCAAATCATTTTAGTTCTGAATGACATCGACTATTATAGTTGAAAATCATTTTCAATTTGAACAATAAGGTGGATGAATTTCATCCAGTGACATTTCATGATGTCATCAAATTTGTATTTCAATATTAAAATAAAAATTCAATTTATATGAATATTTCAATTTAAGAAGGGAGGATATTTTGACACGTGGATTAAAGAGACGATGACATGTGGCAACAATAAACTATTTTAAAATTAAATATATATTGTTGATAAATAACATTAATTTAGATTGTCCATATTACATCTAATAATATTTTGACACGTGGACATAAATTTTATATTTTAATAGGCCTAGGTACCTACCTTCCTACCTACCTACTTATTTGATTAGATTTAATTACCTATGTAGGTAGGTAGGTAGGTAGGTAGGTAAAATATCTATCAAGTTACCTAAACTTAGCTAATTAAATAGCTAAATTCTCTACCCATCAAAATTTATTTTACTAAATAAAATAATTTAAGATAATCTTCTTTTATTTTTGGTTTAGTTTTTAAGGTCAAACCATTTTGATTGGCTCATCCCAAGTACCATTTGTTTTATAAAAATGGTTGATGCATCTAATCATATATTTTGCAAACTTGAAACATGAAACAAAGAATATGAAAAAAACATTTTAGTTACATCTTAGTTGAACTATTAAAATAAACATGTTGATATCTTAAGAACAAAAACTTATAAATCTTTGTACATGGGTGTAGTCACAATAACACGTACCATAACAAGTGTAATGTTTGCTTGGTTTTCATGTTTTTATTTAATTTGATGTTGAAATTATAAGATTTGTTTATATAGTTGTATTTTTAATATATCATGGGAACATGAAAATTAATTTTAATTTAATCCAATTAGTAAAAAATTAATAAAAATACTCATTAAACATTGTAACACTTACTTTTAAATAGTAAAAGGATTTGTAAATAGATTTGAATTTTTTTGAAAATGATATTTTTCTACAAATTTTTAACGTAAACCTCAATAAAATTATATGATTTTTATAAAAAAAATTGAAAGGAGTTTTTTGAAGAATTTTTCAAGAATATTCTAGATATATTTAAGGAATATTTCCCCAAAAGGGTCATAAAAACAATAAAAAAGCAAGTGGGTGTGGCTCATGTTATCCCATTTGCACCCACATTTCTTTATTGATTTTGGATCCCAAAAACATTTTGTAGCCTTTCATTTGACACATCTTATGCAATAAAAATCATTCAAATTAACGAAGGAATGAACAAGATATGTTTTTTCCAAGTTAAGGGGGTCATGGGCATGATGTGGGTTGGCACATATGACTAGTTTGCATTCTAGAGCTTAAGATCTCTAGACGCCAATCTATTTTTTTAGCCTTCAAAAAGGTTTTGTAAAGTTTTAGATGGCGCATCCAATGCAACAAAATTGTTCAAATTAATGAAAGAATGAACAAGATATGCCTTTTCCAAGTGAAGGGGGGTCACGGGCATGATGTGGTTTCCACATATGACTAGTTTGCATTTAAGAACTTAAGAACTTTGGATGTCATTCTATTGTCTTTGCACTTCAAAAAGACTTTATAAAACTTTAGATGGTGGACTCAATTGTGAGGTGACTTTTCGTCCCTTTACTCTCGGTTCTACAAGGTGACTATACTTGAAAGCATAATTGCTATCGGTGAAGGAAAAATGCAAGTGTATTTCTAGATGTTAGATTGTGTTTGTAATTGAGACTAAGTAGCTTGCCTCCTATGTGTCATTTACAATTAGAACTGATATATATATTTTCCAAGCTCAAACACTCCACATCTCGGAACTTTATGTCAAATTGTCATTCATTTAAATTAACGTTTAAATACTCAACACCATGTTCAACTTAATTGTAGACCACTAGTTACTTGAAATATTGTTTCTAACACATAGGTTATTCAAATATGGTTTGCTTTAGCTCATTAAAAAGTTAACTACAAGGCGCACCTTGTTACCAAATTTTAAGCTCTATAGCTAAACCAATAAGAAGTTATGTTACAAAACCCGAGAGGGTTTTATAAAGGTGGTAAATTCAACTTGGTTGCAGACCACCAGTCATTTGAAATATTGTTTCTAACACATAGGTTAATCAAATTCGGCTTACCTTCGCTCATTAGGAAGCTAATTACAAGGCACACCGTCCTACCAAATCTTAAAATCTGCAACTAAACTTATAAGGAGTTATACTACCAAACATGATAGGGTTTTATGAAGGCAGTTGGTTCAACTTGATTATAGACCATTAGTCACTTGAAATATCATTTCTAACACATACATTATTCAAATTCAGCTTACCTTAGCTCATTAAAAAATTAACTACAAGGCGTAACTTGTTACCAAATCCTAAGCTTTGCAGTTAAACTAGTAATAAGTTCCATTACCAAACCTAAGAGGGTTTGTGAGATTTTTCTAAAATTCCAACCTCCCAACATTATTGCTACTCACTTCCATTCCTTCAAAACTATTACAAGATTTTCGTTATACTTTCTTTCCTTTTCCCATCTACCAAGATTAATCATTCTTTTCATCTTCAAGAAGCTTGCAAGAATAAGTATTCAAGATTGAATTGAAAATTATGTCCAGGGAAAAGAGAGCCCCCAATGATTCGAGTCCACCTTTTAAAGAGAAGGAAAAAGGAGGTGAAGGTAGATCCAAAGTTTAGTAGCCAATGGAACGTTCCAAGCTTGGTGGCCAATGGAATGTTCCAAACTTGGTGACCAATGGAATGTTCCAATGCTTAGTGGCCAATGGAATGTCCCAAGCTTCGTGGGCAATGGAATGTTCCAAGCTTTGTGGCCAATGGAATGTTCCAATGTTTGGTGGCCAATGGAATGTTCCATTGTTTGGTGGCCAATGGAAGGTGAAGGAAAAAACACCTTTTCACTTCTTCCCACTTTCCCCCCAACAAACTTTATTTCAACCTTTATTTTTTTCCTTTGACCTTAAGGTTTTACTTTAACATGGTTCTAGGTCGTTACTCATGCCTTTCCTTCCTTTTCCTCGATCTATAAATTACAACTACGCATCTCAATGTAACAAGTCCTTCACACCTTCATTGTCAATTTGATTTTGATTGAAGATCTAACCTTTTTCCTCTCCTTGAAATTATGGCGTTTGCATGGTCATATCTTATGGGCCCCAAGCCGCACAAATGAATGAAGAACCACCTCTGAAGTCATCTCTAGATTTGACCCTAACACAACATTTTCATGATGAAGAACCCAAACTTCGAAAGGTGCGCACTCGTCTTGAAGTTGAACCCCTTCGAGCCTAGTACTATCTTATTTCTTCGAACTCTCGTATCTTAGTGATCTTGTTGCAAGTCAACCTCGCTTTTGGTGATGAACCTGAAACCATTTATGAAAGTTGTTATGAAATTAAAGATACTTTTACCTTGGCATGGTCTTCAGTTCCTGGTGTTAGACAATATTGTTGGTTGCGTGGTCCGATTCATCGACTACCTCCTAATAACAAGGCGGACTACCTAATTCGCACCATTCGACACATCTAAAACTTTTTACAGTTATGAACTATCACTATGGCATAGCCTAGGATTTAACATGTACTTGTAGCTCTTTATTGAGCTTATTCATAATCTAAATAAGTGTTTCAATCAATATGAAACTCTTGTTGCCATTGGCACACTATCACATTATCTATTTAATTGACGCGCTCCCAAGTCCCCAAGTTAGCCCCAAGTTGGGCTAACTCATTCAAGTTGCGGAATTTCTAGGACTCAGGGCACGTTCCCAGCTTCCAGCACTAAAGGGGGTGAGAGGGGCATGTTGAAAGCTCCGGGATAGACTAGGAAAAGGGACAAGCTAGTGATCAATTATGCGATCCTGCATCCAAATCCAACCAACAAGTTGGTTAAAATTCATTCTGCACCTTTTTGGTGTTAGGACAACCCACGAGCTAACTTGGACTCATTTGATTCACCACGGCCTGGACTTAGGGGAAGCCACCACCTTCCCCCATATAGTATTCTCTGTAGCTCTCCGCCGGACTTACATCCAAATGGCTCTTTTTCTCGGGACTCCCAAAGTGGAGTCTCGAAACTATCCCGGTTTGGACTCCCGAGACTTTGGGCGCTCATAACTCCTCGCTCCGAACTCGGATCGGGACAAGGTCTAAACCAAAGTTGTAACTCTCCTCAAGAGCTTTCCAAAATATGTCGCACTTTACCTGCACGCACAGGAATCAGGTCGATTCCCGATTTTTAATGGTCGGGAGTTAAACTGCCAGTTCGACTCCTAACCCTTCTTTCGATCATAACTTGTGCTACATATTTCCAAATGGTTCATGCGAGGCCATTTTGGACATTTACACTTCAAGAACTTTCCAACGATATAAAGAACGCCCCAATGCAAGGTGTTTTGGCCCCTGCAATTGCACTCTGAGTTTTCAGGAGTCCCGGAGGACTCCTAAGTCCCATTTTTGGGAGTGTGAGTGGCGACCTCAAAACTCCCTCAAAGTGGGGTTGCGACATTAATCGTTAAGTTGTCTCAAATTAATCTTATGTTCATATGGCTTGAAAATTATTCTATTTTTAGTGAACCTTTCATTAACATCCTTTCAACTAATTTAGGAATTTCAAACATCCTTGCTACTCACTAAATACTAAAACAAGACCAATGGTGTGTTGAACACCGCAAGATCTGGTGTCTATTTCTACTTCTAATTTTCTAGAAATTTCTCACCCTTACTTACATAACAAAGTTTTTAAAACTACAATTACCAGTTTTTTGTTGAAGAAAATAACAAACCCAACACTTTATTCACCAATATCACATTTCAGAAAAGAAAACCACCCCTCCATGCAACCACATGCATTCATCATTCCTTATGAAATTGCTAAAAGCCCCTAATAACCTTACCACACTCAAATACCCCTAATACAATTCTTAAAAATTGAGACTACCGCACATGGTTGTGTCGATATGGCTCACACCAATGCAAAAAAATCACTCAAATCCATGAAAGAATGAGCAAGATATGTCTTTTCCAACTGAAGGGGGATCATGAACATGATGTGGGTTGGCACATATGACCAGTTTGCATTCTATAACTTAAGGTCTTTAAACGTTTATCTATTATTTTTGGCCTTCAAAAAGGTTTTGTAAATTCTCAGATGGCACATCCAATGAAAAAAAAATTGTTCAAATTGATGAAGGGATGAACAAGATATGCATTTTCCAAATGAAGGGGGTGATGGGCATGATGTGGTTTCCACATATGACCAGTTTGAATCCTGGAGCTTAAAATCTTTGGACGTCACTCTATTGTTTTTGCACTCCACATGTTTTTTTGTAAAGCTTCAAGTGGCGCATCCAATGCAACAAAAATCGTTCAAATTGATGAAGGAATGAACAAGATATGCCTTTTCCAAGTGAAGGGGGTCATGGGCATGTGAGTTGGCACATATGACCAATTTGCATTTTAGAGCTTAAAATCTTTGGACGTCACTTTATCATCTTTACACTTTAAAAATGTTTTGTAAAACTTCAAATGATGCTTCCATAGTTTTTTTAATTATTCAAAACAAACAAGAAATGAGGAAGATATGAAATTTGAAAGTAAGGGGGTTTAAATGTTTTTGTTTTTTCTCTTTTAACAAGCTCATCCTCTTCTTGCTTCTTTGTTTTTGGAATTTAAAAAAGTATTGTAAATTTTCACTTGGTCACCTATGGTCATGAAATGTTCAAAAAATACAATAAACTTCAAAAATATGGTAAAGGTTTAGTGATAGGTATGTCTACCCTATCCATTAGTTATGCTATACTAATTTAATCCACCTACTAGCCATATTAAATATTAAACATAAAATATCTAACAAATAAAAAACTATTATCATCATTATTAAATATTTATGATAATAATAATAACAACTATTAATATTGATATTTTATTCTATTTTCTGGATATTAACTATAATTATATAAATTAGAAATTCAAATAAGAATAATATTATTCATTATATATTTAATTACAATTTAACTCGATATTTATAATTAATCATATAAAATAATACATAAGTTTGACATTTATAAATAAATATTCATTTTACAATATCTTGCCAAATATTAATGGTAAATTTGGTAATTAATATTGTGCATAATAATAATAAATATATACAAACATCAATACATATATTATGATACATATAATCAATCATAATATTAATATACATTCATGCTAATATAAATCGTATTTATAACTGAATATTAGTTATATGAAGCAATTTTAATTATAAAATATAACTAGTGAATAATAGTTGATAATATTATTAATATTGATAATGACTTATATATATAGCTAGTAAGTTAACTAGCTAAAAGTTAAACCCACTTAGTTAATAATTACCTACTAATTACCTATTAAGAACCTAGCTACTTAGTGCTCTAGGTACACACTAATTAAATACCTAACTACTAATTAGGTAAGTATTTACTTACTAGTAATTAATAGGTACCTAATATAGGTATGACTTACTATATATATGAATAGTCCGTACATCTAAAAGATAGTCACGGCAAAGTTGCAACTAATACATTAATCTGAAATTACATTTCATCCATATAATTGGCATTTATCATCTATGCTTATGTTTGTGGTTGACCAAAGTAGTTGGACATGGGATTCGTCTTGGGATGTTGTCATTCCCCCAATTGAAGCTTCAATTATAACTCAATTGTACCACATGTGGATACCATGAATATTTCATGACTATCCCTTTAGTTGAGACTTGAGTTCAATTCTCTTTTAAAATAGTTAATGTTTCAACTTGCTTGGTAGGACCGAATTATTTAATTAAATAATAATAAGATTGAAGTTGAGATGTAGTTGAAAATGACCTGTAATTGAAAATATTGTGGTTAAAAAAAGGGGGTTTTCTATTAGTGAAAGTTTGTGATGTTTTGAATAGTAACTAAATAATATACATGTGAATTTGGGTTGTAGATGGAACCTACATGATGTATTTATGTTCAAGGTCATTTTAAATTACTAAGGCCAATATGAACAATTATTTCGTTCCCTTTTGTTTTCTAAATGAGACATTTTGTAAGATCCATTGTGAAATGTAAGCAATTTGAGTTACACAAGGTTAACCTATTTGTTGTATTATACAAATTTTATGTAAATTTTTGTTTAATTAAGTTCACAAAATTGAACCTAGCGTGGATTTAATGGTATGCAATAACATATTTTTTAAAAATTATATAAACTTCTCCAACATATAATTTTCATGAATCTTGTTATTATGTTCTTGTTTAAAGCATTTCTTTCTTTCAATATTGTGGTTTTGAAACTTTGATGAAATTTCCCATATTTTGAGATTTTTTCCCCTTAATTTATGCATAAAAATGAAAATGTTGAACTTGTTCCAATTTTATTTGAACCACGTTGTGGATATTCACTAGAAAACACTCAAGTTGGGACTTTTGCTCAAAGGTTTATTTTGATGATATTTCCTTCGTACTTTTTGACATTAAACATTGATATATAATCCTATTATTTGTATCCACAAGGTTTCAAAAGAAATCCACGTGCCCCAAGATCCACATGGTCTTGCAAGTTTCCATATAGTGGGTAGCCAAGAGTATAGAGTTTGATCCAACATTATTAATTGATCAAAGATTTATATTTATTACTTTATCAAAATATTTGGTCATACAACTTGGGAAAATGTTATCATTTATATTAAATCACATTTAGTAAATTGAAAAGACCCTTCAAAATTAAGATGGAAATTTATTATTCATAATAATATTTAATAAAAGTAATGGCATTAAGAATGTGTATAAATTAACAATTATGAAATTTACATACTTTATATAAAAATTAAAGTTGTTGTACATAACATTATATCTGTAATAAATTACATATTTTATTTTTGAGTTAAATTGAAATATTAAAACAAATATAAAAAATATATATAGACCATTTATTGATTCATTATACCTTTAAAAGGTGGGGAAATATAATATTTAATATTTAATTATTTTTTAATTACTAAAAAAATCCATGTTGATTTTAGTTATGTTTATTTACAAATCCTTTTATGATTTTATTTTTTTCAAGACATCATTGTTATTCAAATGTATGAAATAGTGAAGATTAAAATGCATTTTTAGTCAAATAAATTGATAGTTTGTTTTTTTTTAATTATAGATGTGTACATATTGGAAAAATATTTTAAAATTAAGTTTTTTTTTTTCCATTTGGACAAAGTATGAAAAAGAAAATGGTTAAAGTTAGTTACCTTTGTATGGGACATATGATGATGTGGGATAATGTTGTAATGTCTCTCCCTTTCATTAAATTTATTCCATATCCTTTGTTAATAAATTCAATTTTGTAAACTATATAAGTAGATGAAATAATATTGGTCTACACATAATGCATGCACTAATTATATTCAAAATGCAAATACTACTTGTGATGAGCCAATCCAAAAGGCTTGTGACCCAAAAAAATGATCATACTTACCTACTTACTTATTTATTTACATATGCCTACCTACCTACGTACCTAAACTTTTAAGTTACCTAGGCTTAAACTATTTAGTTTAACTAGCTTAGTTTTGTAGGCTAGCCTAATTAAGTTGTTTAAGGCTTTAAAATAGGCAAGGTTCATAAGTGATGTTAATAAATAGGTAGCAAGATTGTCAAGGTGGTTTTATTATGCTTAAACACATGTTTACATGTCATAAGTCAATAAATACCTAATATTTAATTATATTTTCCAATTGTAGTAATAAAAGTCACATGATTAATGGCATGGATTATTATGACCATAATCATTACTAGTGGCATAAGCCACAAGTTTGATTTCACTACATATTTATGTGTAATATGTGACCCACATTATCAAAGAAACAATAAAATGTGAAGTAATATATGTATTGTTTTGGCATACTATTTATTATTTTGATATGAAAAACCCGTTGATTTTTTCAATCACCACATCCGTGTTATGAAGCTTCTTAACATTATCATTATCATTCACAAGGCATCTATGTCCTACAAACTAGATTACATCCATTCTAAATATCCACAAATCCCAAAACAAACCTTAAACTCAATAATGCACAAACAAATCTAACAAGTTTTCAAGCTTTTGAAATAGGCATTGATAAATAACCATGGTTATCCAAATCCAACGTGAAAAATGATAGTTCAAAGCAAGAGCAAGTAGGCACACAAACTCTATGTTTCAATGGTGGGGAATTTGAACAAAAAGTTCAACACATGCTCAAAGGTGCTATATTGCTAAAGGAATTACAACAAACAATGCTTGAACCTTGCGTGTGAACAAGTAAATGAACAAACTACATCTAAATGAGAAGCAACAAAAATAATACACACAATAGAAAAAATCAAAGACTAAAAGGTGAAGGAAATGAACCCTAACTTGTGCAGTTTCAGTTTCAAAACTTGACCAATAGGATTTCAAATAATATGTTTTGTGCCATGTGGCTAGGGAGTCTTGAACTATTTGGTTTTACAAATTTTGGGGATACTTTTAACATAATTGTGCCCATCACCAAAATTGACTAATATATTTATGTACTATTGCCACTTGAACAACATCACAAATTTGACAAAAAAAAAACATTAATATCATGTAGGTATCTTTTATGCATAATTTACAAAACTAAAAAGTTTATGGATTTGTAAAGTGAATTCATGGACTTTCACCCTTTGACAACAAGATTTTGTATGGATTTCACGGTATATAGTTGATTATGATATATGGTATACAAATATAATTTAATTGTATAATAAATACACAAATCATGCCCTCTTGAAATTGGATCGAAATCTTTTTGATAAGATGTTGAAATAATCTGGGATTGATTTGGTAGATTGTATGCCTTTCTTTCCATTCAATTCTTCCAACATTTGCAAAATTTCTTGCATTCTTGGTCGTTTCTTTGGATCTTCCTATAAGAAACAAATGTCATGAAAGTTCAATGTTTATTATTTAATTGCTATACATCGCAATCAAACTATGACAAAACATGTTCCAATAAATGGGACCACATGTTCATGTTTCAATATTCAATGACAAGATTTGAACATATCTTTCAAAAACAAATGTTGAAAGCAACCTATATCTTTATTCAACAACATCATTTATGACATTGAAAATAGGATATTTGTTGACTATATTCGTTGGTCTAAAAGAATTCCAAGTGAAATATGGTTTTTTGAATGTACCATTTACATGTGTAAGCCTTTTTAGGAAGTTTTACATGTTCATTGAGTAATCCAATTTTATTAATTTCAAATTGTTTTAAGTATTCCATTAACCCATGATTTTAGGTTTTCGAGATTCACTTTAACCTAGATTGGATGATAAAAATAAAAGATTTGGCATGAAGATTACCTGGATGCATTTAAGGGAAATTTGTAAAAATAATTTGGCTTCATCGTTGTTAAACCCCGCAATTGAATTTTTGATTATAACTTTGAAAATTTGTTGAAATCCATCTTTTTCCACATGAATATTTTGTGCCCATTGGATAAATTTTTGAATTTTACCCTCACGCCTGTCCAAAGTGAATCGTGAGCCATTCACAAGTTCAATCAATAATACTCCAAAGCTATACACATCACATTTTGGCGACACATGTCTTTGTTTTGATTCGTGTCGAATTTCTGGTGCCATATATCCGAATGATCCTGGTGTGGAAGTTGAAGGTAATGTAATATTCTGAATTTTAATTTGTCAAACAACATATAATCAATCATTTCAATGGGTTTTGCATCATTGAATATACATGTTGAAATTCATAAAATCCACATTGAAGGTAATGCAATACCTATAGGAAAGCTTAATTTATTTTTTAATTTATTTTCAATCACAAAAGTTTCAAAACTTGAATTAATATTTGTGTAGATATAATGAGTATGCACATAATTAATAAAAGAGAAAAAATGGGAAGGCACATACCACATTTTCATTGGTACCATTTAAAATTTTGGCCAACCCAAAATCCGCCAATTTTGGGATGTAATTTTCATCCAAAAGGATGTTTCCTGGTTTGATGTCAAGATGAATAATCGTTGGATTACATTTGTGATGTAAGTATGCCAATCCTTGAACAATTCCTATAATTATGGACACTCGTTTGTTCCAATTCAAACGCTTGTCATGGGATAGCAATTCATCAAGAGATTTATTTGACATGTATTCATACACCAATATGTGGTTTAAGCCTGTAATACAATAGCCCCAAAGTCGAACCAAATTGATATGTTGAGTTAAGCCCAAAGTGCACACTTCTGATGTGAAAGATTTTTTTGCACCTTCATTGTGAGAACCACTCCAATTTAAAACTTTAATAGCAATTTTTATGCCATTCCAACGACCTTCATACACTTTTCCAAAGGATCCTTCCCCCAAAATTTTCCGAAATTGCAATTCATCATATGGGAAAACTCGAATATTCGAATTGCATTGCAAGGACTCTATCATAGGTTGGTATTCATTCAACATCCATTTCAACCAATTTTGAGTTTGTAATATGAAATGATTATTTGGTTCAAGAACATGAACCTTTTCCATAGTCTCCAATGCGATTTGATAGTTATTCAAACTCCAATTTGTGTAAGCATGAATTATTAAAGTGAATGCATTGTTTGGTTCAAGATCATAAGCTTTGTCAAGGTCCTCCAAGCTTCCTTGATAGTCCTTCAACATCCTTTTGACATCTCCACGACGTTGCAAAGTGAATGCAGTGTTTGGTTCAAGAACATCAGCCTGGTTAAAGTCCTCCAAGGCTCCTTGATAGTCATCCAATAACCGTTTGACATCTCCACGGCTTTGCAAAGTGAATGCATTATTTGGTTCAAAAAAATCAGCCTTGTCAAGGTCTTTCAGGGCTCCTTGATAGTCCTCCAACATGTTTTTGACATTTCCACGCATTTGCAAAATGAATGCATTGTTTGGTTCAAGATTATCAACCTCGTTAAGGTCCTTCAA
>Ga0116227_10001075_pt1 | contig 58906 bp, 65 predicted proteins | sample S1TSphgellanicum_FD_89693 | JGI IMG/M metagenome (GOLD analysis project Ga0116227, IMG submission 89693) | Host-associated microbial communities from peat moss isolated from Minnesota, USA - S1T2_Fb - Sphagnum magellanicum MG | ecosystem: Host-associated > Plants > Peat moss > Unclassified...
CAAAAGCGGAGAAACTTTTTTGTCAAAAGAAGGCGTAGAAATAGCGAGCCCAAATTATTTAGCGGAGCCTTGGCCCCCCCCCCCCACCCCCAACCCCCCCCCAAAAAAAAAAAAAAAAAAACCCCCCCCTTTTGAAAAGCAGAAAAAAATCCCTATTGCCCCCACCCGAAGAGATTTAGCCATGTATGGCTATAGACCAGCTATGAAAGCAGAAATTTATTATTATTTTTAAAAATCATGGCTACTTGCTTGGAGAATGTGTAGAAACGTGGCGAATATTTAGATTTAAAAAAAGAAGTATTCGAAATAATATTAAATTTTTGAAAAACAAATTCGCCACAAGAGAAAAACGCTAGACTCGCCAACGCACCTACCCCACAAATTTGAGAGAAAAAAAAGACTGGTTGACACCAGGCGCTCTCGCTGGCAGCAAAACAGGGTTTGCGAAATCTGGACCGGAGTTCCACGAGAAAGTGGCATGCGAGCGAAAGCGTCAACGGGAGCCGGGTCTGCGAAATTTGGACCGGAGTTCCACGAGAAAGTGCCATGCGATCGCAGCGTCGACAGGAGGGTTTGCGAAATCTGGACTGGAGTTTCATGAGAAAACGGCGTGCGAGCGAGAATCAGATGGACAGTTTTGTGTGTTGACTTGCGCGATCAGAAGCTTGGGTATGGCATCAAGAACGAAGAACTTGGTCGCGGAAGTGTAGAAAAGGAGAGAGAGGAGACATGAATCCGGCTGCGGAAGGGGGCGGGGAGAGTACTACTCCATCGAGAGCTATGGCGGTGGTAGAAGGAGGGACACGTAAGCAGCAGGAGTATGGTCACCAGCAACAGGAGGAGGAGGAGCTGGAGGAGGAGCTGGACAATACTATTCTCCAAGTGACACTCCATCCTTCATCCTTTGTCCGTATCCACAAAATGAGCTTCCCGGAGCTCTGCAAAAGTTTCAGGTTCCTTTTTTCTTTCCTCGGACAAGTGGGGTTTTGGACTTTTATCCTCTTCTTTGTTATTCTGTTTCTGTCTGTCCCGGCTCAACTTCGTTCCGTGTTGGAAAGGTACAAGTGTTGTTTTCTCTTATTGCTACAGCCTCTTGTCTTGCCATCATTAAGAGGGAATTCGAGCAAACCCTATGTCTTAGGGTTATGAAAATCAGTATGGTCCTTGCATGCTGCAATATATCAAAATGCATCCAACACCGTTCAAGAGGTACAAGTTTTGTTTTCTTGCATTGCTACAGCTTCTTGCTATCCTTAAGAGGGGAGTTCATGCAAACTCTCTGTCTTAGGGTTATGGTCCTTAACCTGGTATGGTCCTTGCCTGCTGCTGTATGTTGAAATACATCCAACACCATAATTTTCCATGTCCACATTGGTAATCATATAGCTATGGACTCATCCGAATGATATCCTGGACCAGAGAGTGTAGATATATTTCCTCGTTGGAGATGTTGCCAGTCTCCCTGGTTGTTGTGTTACCGACAATGTGACTTCCCTGTCTCCAGGCATGGAATAACTGACTTCCTTTTCCATTCTTTCCTTCTTTCTCCTTACCTGTTATTGGAAATCGAGGTTTGTATGTTTGGCAGACATTTCAGTTTTGTGAGTGAAATACATACTGTTGTGGGCAGACTAATCAGCTGTGAATGTGCAGGGTTGAAACTTATGCTTTTGTCAGCCTTTTAAGTTTTGTTTAGCTTATCAGGTCTCTGTTTTGGAACTAATGGTGTTTGGGTTATAATGGCTCTTTGGTGTTTGACCTTGTCTGCAGTGCAGTAGCATGGTGTGCAAAAACAAATCTGATTTGTTGTGCTGTGGAGACTTGTGCAAGTGATCAAGGGTCAGTGATTTTCCAGTTGTAACCTTTTTGGCTTCCTGATGTATAGCCTGGTTTCCTTCTTCTCCAGATTTCAGGAGAGGGACAATCTGCAGCCCTAGTAGGCATATGCACATTCACTATGTATCTGATTGTTTTGTTACTAGGGACTGTAGAACTAGAGGACAAGCTTCTGGTATATAAATGGTACTCACTCTTTTGTGTAGTTCCAGTAGCTGCAGGTCAAGGATGCAGTGAAATTGGGTTGGTGCTTATGTTTCACCATAAGGAAGTTTATGACACATCTAGACACATTCTTGACCAACTTTTTCATTTCTCAATTCTGAAGGCAATGTCTACTCAGAAGGGGAGTGCAGAAGGGAGATGAGGAGTAAGTTAAGTGTAAGTGCCTGGATTTCTGTCACCTCATTTAGGGTCGGAAAATGGGGGAGGGAATCAGGTCTGGTCCAGAATCTGCATTTTGGATACCTGTGCATGTGGTTGACCCCGAGCGCCCTACCGAACACTCAATTTTAAATGTACCTGCAGGTATCTATCTTCACTGATTTGCATCATTGTACAAGTAATCTGCCTGTTCTTTGGCTGGTGGCTTGTTCAACTGCCAACATTTTTCCTTTGTTTTAGCTACTTTTCAATGTAGTATGTCATAGAACTGTTGGCTGGTGCTTCTTGTGAATATTCAGCTTCTTTGTGAGAAGAACCCTTGGCCTGCAATGGCAAAGTGTAATATCATTGGCCTACAACAACCCAATCTGTGTCAACTGCGAGAACTGCAGTTCACTTTTGCTTGTGCAGATACACCAGGTGACACTATCCAGTTTCTGGAGTGGTCACCAAATTTGTGTCCACGAGCCCTATTAATTGGTAATTCAGGTGGCAGGGTCACAATATGGACACAGCCTACTCAAGTAAGTCATGTTTATCAATTCCTTTCTGCTGTCACTGCACTCCAGTAGTGTTTGGCAAGAGGACCCCTTATAAACATTTTCACTGTGAAACTAAAAAAACAACAAAAGGAAATTTGCTTACAAAGTGAGGGGAGTGCAGGGTGTGTCAAGTATTGGGAGCAGTAGTAATCGCTGGAGCTGTGAGCATGAATGGCGGCAAGAGCAATCTATCATAACCAAGTGGGTGCCTGTAATGTCCCCGGTATGCTCTCACTACCATTCCCATGTATTGGATGAGCAAATCCTGAGGTGCACTAATTACTTGACGAACACATGCTCAATTTGGATCTCACATTTGTGTCCTTGACTCTGTATTTGTGTGGTGCAGTATCGGTGGACAGCAGCAGCATCAAGCTCAAAAACCTCATTTGAAGAGAGATTTTTGCATCACCAGCCCAGGGCTAATGGTATAATTTGTTTCAATCTCTTGTAATCACCAAGGAAGTATAGACTTGCCATTCTCCCTTTCCTTTCCCATTTTCTCCAGGATTAGCAAAATCTAACAATGGTGGGGTGGTTTATGGTGTCACCTTTGCTATGGCAGCACGGTGGCCCAGTTTCTTGTGTGTGTGCAGTGTATTCTGGTCAGGCACAGTTCAGCTACATTGGCGGCGGTGGCCTGGGACCACTCCAAAGTGGCTTGCCACAAAGAAAGGAGTTTTGGGTGCTGGACCAAGTGGGCTTTTTAGTGGTGACATTACTGTCAGTGAGGCTGGGGCACTGCTTGTTGCAGGGGCCCCTGTTGGGAATCCATCAACAGTTGTCATATGGGAGGTGACTCCTTGGGGCTTGAATAGTTCAGGAAGCACACAACAGTTGGCCATGAAGCCCACAGTGGGAATGCAGTTGCCATTATTGGCCACACCACCTTCGTGGCTAGGGATTGCACCTCTTGCAGCCTATTTATTGTCATGGCAAGAACAGGCCTCTGGAGAAATTAGGGTGGAGGGTGGGGATTATATGGGCCCACTACTACAGTGCTCAGTTGTTTCCAACTTTTCAGCTTACATTAATCCAGAAGCATCTGCATCAAGTGGATGGGGTTCTGGGGTTAGTGTGGTTGCCTTTGATCCCTCCAGTGGAGGGAATGCTCTCATCACAGTAATTGTTGAAGGTGAGCCTCATAAGTTCCTTTGTGCAATTTTTTTCTGCATTGGTACGAAGATTTTTGTGCTGTAAGAAATTTAGACAGAGCTGACAGCAATCTTTATTTGTTATTAAAACACCTTTCAAGCTAAGAGACAGGTAATGGCAAGTCTCTATCCAAAATTCTAATATGGAATGACCCAAACAGATCCAAACTTCCAGTACCAAGTTTGCAAGAGCTTCAGTCTGATTTCTTGTGTTTGTTTTGACTAGGCCAGAATTGACATAATGTTTACCTTCAAAGTGTTTTTGTGGAGTTCTCTGCAATCATTTAGATGTGTTCTCCTATTCTAAGGTGCAATTTGCAGGCAGGGTACTACATATCCCCAGAGGATCCAGATGCTGGTCCTTCAGCGACTGGTTGGAGAATACAAAGGTGGGAGAGTGTACAAAAACCGGTAGTGATACATGCACTATTGGACAGTGCAGGGAGTCCACCGGCCATGATGACAACATGGACTGCAGTGGTGAACAACACCATAAACAAGGGGGTTCTATCAAACAGCCAGCCTATGAATCAGCAACAGAAGAAGAAAAGGGAGCGCCCCATGAATCATAGGGCAATAGGCAAGGCCAGTTTTTCTGCTCATGGGGGAGAAGTTGCAATAGCAATTTTTGGTGGTGAAGTTCATGTATTCTCAGGGGTGGCCTTGACACCTATTGATGTCTTCTCAGTCCAGGTGATGTCATCACATTTAGCGGCTCCAGCCTTCTCACCCACAAGCTGCTGTCTTGCCTCTGTGTGGCATGATCACAAATCTGATACATGTGTGCTCCGCATTGTGAGGATTCCACCAGTCACTGCATCTGCCCCCTTAACATGGGATCGTCATTTAGCTGACAGGTATATTATCTTCTTTTTCATGTGCTCAAAACCTGCATATGTGTATTTTCTTTGCAAGTTTCATTGTGCCTCTTCTTTGCTTGTTTTTTGTATAGTTCTTTCTCAAAGATATTCCCCAGCACTATAGTTGCCTGCATGGCAGTGGTGACCACTGTTCCTTCCCCAACTCTGATTGCTCTTCCTCAAACTCCTCTTGCTCTGTCCAAGCTAGGCATAGGGGCTATGGCCACAAAGCTGCAGCACACAGAGTTTTCTGATTATAGTCTCTCCTTAACCCTTGTAATTGGGCTTGAATAATTTCCAACAGGATGAGACCAACCCTTTGTAGAACCTAGATCCTGCAAACTGAGTTGCAGCATGTGACTAGATTTCAGCAGCTTTAGCAAAGCCAGTTTTGATTTTGTTCACTGATTGGAAGGTAGGTTTGAGTTGTTTCAGCTGGAACTTAGCATTTTTGAGGGTTGCAACAGGTTTTGGTGGAGTTTGGTGAGTGAGGTGGATTGGTGGGATGCTGTTGCATGCACACAATGTGCTGCTGACGATGGCACTGGTACATTTCTGGTCTACCAGTACGGTACTGCTCAATTGCGGGGCAGGGTTTCTAAAGTTTGTCGTCATTGGTAGCATCCTATGAATGGGCATCTTGTCATTTCAGTAGGTTTGGTAGATGTTGCAGTTTTGGTGTATTGTACAGAATGTTAGAAGGCTGAGCCTTGAACATGCTAAAGGCCTGGCCTAGTTGGGTTGGTCACTCATTTGGGTAGTCCTCAATTTTCTCCTCTTACCATTGCGGTCTAGTTTCTCAATTGTCATTTCTAAACTCTTTGGTGATGGTATTTGGAGGCAGTGACACATGGCAGAGTGATGGCAATGCTTGACGCTGACTTTCACAGCCTTAACTCTGTGCATCGTCAGTACTATGGCCCTGTATGCTGCTTCTCCTTTCAACCTTCCTTTACAAGTTTCAGCTACTGATGTGGACAGAGGTCTCAAGTTCTCACGAGCAATAATTGAAAAGAGTAGATACTGTGGGTGCTGCTGTTCCTTGTGAGGTAGAATGTCCCATTGCAGGTGAACCCAGGGCGTGAATGCCCCAAAAATATATGAATCAGCTCAAAGTCCTTGAACCCTTGAAGTCAGCAACTGTAAATTCTTAATCTGCCCAGACCAGACTGCTGGAGCAATCTCATAGTATATCCTCCAGGATCTGTTGAGGGAGTTCTCTAGCTTGAGAATCTCATTCTATGTGTTAATAGCTCTCACTATCATGTGCTGAGAGGCACAATCAATCAGACAATGCTGGTAGAAGGTTACTTGCTCTCCAGTGGTTCTTCAGGTTCCAAAAAGGTTCAAAATCCTCCTGATATGCCTCTGCAGGCTGAGATCTAGAAAAACCAGTTCACAATAGCTACACACATCCTTCTGTTCATGGATTTCCATGCTTATTTCCAATGATGAGTTAGTAGAGGGTGGTTGGGTGGGGTCTGGCAGGCAATGGACCGAATAAAGTGTCGGATACTGGAGGGTGTGGAAGCAGCTGATGTCCGGGTGTTGGTGTTGGACATGCAAGGGCGGTTGATGTTGGATATGTTGGGGCATGGAATAGAGGCAGCACTAGTAAACCCTTCCACACTCATTCCAGAGCCATGGCAAGCCTCCAATGAAAGACTAACAGGGCTTGGTGTTGATGCCATGGCAGTGGATCCTGCACTGGTCCCAACAGTTCAGGTACTCGTCCACTAGACATTGCTTTTGATCCTGTTAAATTCTTTTCACAAATGTCTGCAGAGGGATATAGTTTTGGGCAAGACTAATGTGTTCCAGAAGGCAGCAACTCTTTAAGTACAACGAGGTAGGCAGGTGTCTTGATTTTAAACCTTTCATATCCTGCATTGCAGCAAATTGTTCTGTGGTTTCTGCTGTCCCAGTAGGTGCAGGATATAGGTTGATATCCACTTCATAGGTTTTATGGAGTTGTTTTGCTGTGCACAGCCGATTAATGATCTTCATTTATAAAATATGTGGAGACTACAGGCATATGTGGATGCAATATTGGACTTGGCATCTCATTTTTTGACACGATTGCGCCGGTATGCCAGCTTTTGTCGTACACTGGCAACAGCACATGCAGCTGCCAGTAATGCTGCTTCAACTACTCCCTTGCGACCCTCTACTGCTCCCAGCACTGCCACCATCCCGCCAGTCCCCACTACAGCTGGTAAGTCTTGTCTCACTGGATTTTGGATAGTACCAGAGAAAGCAATCATTTGCAGGACTATCTGTGTGGCCTAATGTGTGCTGAAAGGTGAAAATGAACAAGGATCACAATTTGCCCTGCTGTGGTAATGGGCCCTCCTGAGTTATGAAGTTGTCAGGCCTGCAAGGTTTTCAGCTTCTGCAGAGTTGCTTAAAGCTCTGCTCAGTTAAACAATCACCTTAGGATATAATTGTATGCTCAAGGGGCTGGTGCCTTTTCATCTCTATGAGATCTAAGATTTCTTGAAAGGAGTGAAGAATAGTCTTGATACTTATTTTTTCTGATAATTGGATGTTACTTCTGTTTCCATATGGTCCAGACTTGTCGATTGGCACATGTCATCTTCAATGTGGTGATAGGAAAGGGGCAGGGTCTCTAATATTAGGGTTCAGAAAGTGATGGAATGTCTGGAAAGCCAGGTGTGCAGACAGGGACAACAAGCAATGGTGGAACAGCACAATTGCAAGCATGGGTACAGGGAGCCATTGCCAAAATCACTGCCACAAGCCCTAGTGCTGATGTTCCTGCATCTGCTGCCATCTCAAGCACCAATTTGGTAGGGCCAGTTGTGCCCCTTCCATTGAATGTTAGTACAGCAACTTTCCCAGGGACTCCTGCTGTGCGCCTTATTGGCGACTGCCACTTCCTTCACAGGTTGTGCCAGTTACTCCTCTTCTGTCTAATTTTTCGTAAACGTCAGCTTCTGCGATTTGTAGGAGGTGTGCCTGGGCGGACTAGTGAACCAATCACTAAGGTAGGGCCATTGAAAGAGGAGGTCATGACTGGAGTCCAAGGCTCTGCAACCACTGTCGTCAAAGTGGAGGATGGGGGCCAAATTCTGAACCACAGCACAGGCACCATCACCAAAGGATCTGAAGAGGTGGCTAACACTCGATCTGCTCGGGTGGGTTATGGAAATTGTGGTCAAGGCTACTCCTCAGAGGAGGTCAGAAGCATAGACTTGTAACTGTCCACCTTGTTGCCCTGTTTTGTTCACTCTACTCTTTTGTAGTTTTCATTTTGTAGCATCTCAGGATCCTGTGAGATCGATGAATAAGCTATTTAGATAAACATCCAGTGCAGCCATTGATCCCATGCTTTCACCTTTAGAAGTCAGCCATTTGGTCACAAAGGAGTGGTAAAATTGACCAGACAGTGATAATGCTTGACACTGGAGGTTTTCCAGGTGAAGCATTTGTTTCTGGTTTTGGTGGACTTATGCAAGAGGACAGCACAGCTGGCACATCCCCTCCCCAAGTCACAAGTGGGAAACACTACTCCCATTCCACAACTGCACTTCATTGATGGCCAGTTCAGTGTGGCTCCTGAAGTTGTGGAGGCTTCACTTGGACCTCACATGCAAGTTTGTAACTAAACCTGCAACTGATTCTGAAGTGTTTAAGAAATTTCTGTTCAGATTGTTTGAAACTTAAGAGGCCTGAGCCAACATGAGAAAACAGCTCATGTTCAAAACATGGATTCTTATAAGAGTTTGTGTTGGCATTTGAAGTAGATCCTATCAGCAACAATTATGATGATAATGTGCCTTTTAGGACTTTGGCTGACAGACAGAAGGATCTCTGATGAAATAGGTGTGAAGTTGGAACCAGATGTTCTTGTGAACCAGGTGGAACTTGTAACTGATAGAATGTGGTTGTGGTTGAAAGAAACTGCCACGGCCAAGAGGGGCTGATGCACCTGGCTTGCTGATGCGTGAGCTGGAGCTGCACCCCCCTTCAGAAGAATGGAATCGACGAACATTGTCAGGGGGCCCATGGTCAGGCATGCTGGAGGCAGAGGTGGAGGTGGAAAATCTGGACCCTAATCCTATTGAACTGTGGCCAAGGAAACGGAGACGAGTGGAGCATGATGCTGGATTTGGGTTACGCACAGCAGTAGGTCTGAGCAGTTTTTCTACACTACTTGGATCACGCCGTGATGTGATCTCCTCAGTCTGGAAACCAGCTGGGCATGGCATTTGGCACAAGGTTTTCTCTTTACCTTTAACTTGTATGTGCTTTGCACCCACCTGCCGCATACTCTCTTCTGTGAATGCAATGGGAGAACAACAAATGCAATGCCATAGGGGAAAGGCCTCTAGACTTTGAATTCAATTCCCTGCAGATGGACATTGTGGAGCCTTCTTGCAGGGAATCAATTTCATAGATTTTGAAAGATGTTCTGTGGTGTTGAATGCTTGGCCATTTCTCAATTCTGTTCTGGTTGACTTATTTCATACCTATGGAGAAGTTCTCAATACTTACAAAGATATGTTCCATATTTGGTCATCTCTGTTGACAGTGTTTGCGATGTGGGAGGCAAACGGCATCTCTGTCCATGGCCAGTAATGTTGGAGCACCAAGCCAGACAGTTAAGGAGATATGGTCTGGACGGTGGGCTTTCGGATGCCCAATGTGTGGGGGGCAGTGGTGCCAACTTGCAGCTTGAATGCTTCCTTTTGTAAAGCTATTCTAGTTTATTTCCTTGGTGGTCCTCAAGTGACACTAACACATTTGTGCAACTTGGAAGGTATGCTTGACTCTGCATTTGTATGTCCACCAATCTCATTTTTTTGAAAATTAGATCAGTGATCCCGAATAGGCCAGGCTGTCAAAATTTCTGTGACAAGATTTCAAGGAACAGGTATATAGGAGATGTTGCATAATCTTTGGTATGGTCATCCCTGGGTAATTCCAGAGACAACTCATACTTACCTCATTTCCAAGCCTAACTACTTCACTTTTTCTTAATAACTACCTCACTCCTTTTCCGTACCCACCAACATGGATATGAAAAGGCAAATTAACATGTGTCTTTTTCATGTCTATGATATTTATATTAATTTAACTTAAATTTGATAGTGACATAAATAATGATGAACTATTGGAAAACCATATGGGAACATAAGAGAGAAAAAATAGTTGATTGTCACTGGTAGTGGCTAACTTTTCTGTTCTATTTGTCTTAACATTAACTTTTGGTAGTCACTTTGACATTTCTGCCTTAACACATCTGGGGCCATCGAACGGTTGTACTTTGAGAATTCTATTAATGCATTAGCTCTCTGTTTGGGGGGAATTTTCAGGATTCCAAATTTTGGACTTGAAGAAATCTGCTATTGAACTTTATTTTTGTCTGGTTTTGGTATGCAGCAGCAGCCAGGGCCTTATTTGGGTACTGTTTTGATGGCAATTTGTTTGTTGTCTTTTGCTACAATTGTTCTATTTGTGCACTTTGTTTTCATTGGTGGGTTTCATAGCTTGCTAGCTCTTGGGAGTTGAAACTTGATTTTTCCGTGCCAAAATCTATTCTTTGCTGGGAAGCCAAGGAAGAGAGGCACATCAATAGATATGCTGCCATGAATGATGCTTGTGAAAATCTGATTGTAAGTTGCAATCTTGTGATTTGGTTCATATGATGTGTGATAACTTATGGGACTTGAGAATTGAGTAGAGTGGAAATGAAAATGCAGAATCGTGTGAGCACATTTGCAAGATGAGAACTTAAAATGCCTTGTCAAGGTGTCAAAATATTTTATTGACTATGCCATGTAATGCCCAATTGTGCTCACAGTGAATGAGATAACCAGTTCTCTTGATTTAGGGTTCAGGGGGTTCAAGGGGTGCAAGAATTAGGAGCCACAACTGATTGACAATTTTTGACACAAACAAGGTTCAATTAGTAAAATGGAGCACTGAGTTCAATGCTATCAGAAGACAAAGTGCACAACAGGATATGCTATTTAAAAAAACTTGGGCCCACTGCTCTGCACTGCAATTGACAATGAATTGGGTGTTCGCTGGCTCACCTCATTAGCTGCCAAGAATTTCTATGCCTACCTCTATTCCTTACCATTTTCGGCCAAGGCTAATGACAAGGCCATGACCTATCAGATAGTGCATATTTTAAGCTTTGTCCTTCATAGTTTGGAGATTTCTGCTCTGGACAATTTGTTACACTTGATGAGTTGTATTCATACTCATGATTGACTGATGTCAGAATACTCACTATGGAATTTTATGTTTCTTGAAGTCCTTGACATTCAACCAGCATGACAAATTATCAGGTACAAAATCAGAATTGATACAAGTTTCAAGCAGAGTGTCATGTGAAACAGATTCCATTTGAATTTTTATCCTGGAGAGCTGAAGCACTCATGAACATCCAATAAAAAAAGAATTTTTTCCCATTTTAACCGAAGAAGAAAGTGAGCAAGACGATAGTGGATTTTTTCTACTGACCAAGTGGCAGAAAAGAGATTTTTTTTTCTTAGCCTTAGTTTTTTTTCATGTCCATTAATGATAACATCCTAAGCATTCATGGAATATTTATTGGGGAACATAAGCCAAGGTATAGCGTAACTATTTTGGGTATAGAGGGCCATAGGTTCAAATCTTGTCACCTTGAATCAAAATCAAAGTTAACTAAATACATGAAAATAAATCGACACTTATCACCTCATCTTACCATTTATAAGCCACAGCTTACTTCTTCTTTTTCCATTTTCCATAAAAAATTTGGGGCTTTTTTAGGGGCGGCCGTTAGGTAACTTGTGATTACAATAAAGGCACTAGTGCTTGAAGGGCTCAAGGCTTACCTGATAGCAAGGAAAACAATGCATGTCATAAAAGTAGCGGTGAGGGACATTCATTGGTTACTTTATTAGCTTGCCCAAAAATCCTCTACAAGCTTGTGCAAGCTTGTTGGCGCTTGCTATATATATATATTCTTTATGTAGCATGAGATGATGGAGTTTTATTAAAAAATTGAAGTTCTTTTCGGGTCAACTTGCCTTATAATAAACTAGTGCAAAAAAGCACGCGAGGAATTGCACGAATGAACATTGTTATGCTTTCAGCCTACTGGCGGTTAAAAACAATAAGGACAAATTAAAAAATAGATATTTTTTTTATGGATGAAAGCAGATTACCCACCTTTTGGAGAACAAAGAACTAAACAACATCTCAAGTGTTATAGCTCACAAGTAATATCGGCGAAATCTGACTATACATTATGGTCTAAGTCGGAAATTAGAAGACCTATAGTACCTACCCAATCCTAAAGGACTGTGCAAATGGAAAACTTTGATAATAGTAAAAGGTAAAGAAAGGGGTCTATGCACTTGCCTTGTTCAGCAGGTTTTACCTTCTAAAACCCGATAAAATAAAACAACCTAACAAATAGATTTTTTGTTATGCCTCAAGATTCACATTATATTGGTGTCAATACATTATATATGATGATACATCTAGTGCCACAAATAATCTAACTAAGACATCAGTGGGTAGAAAGGGCATCTAACAAGTTGAAATCTTTAAAGCACGTTTGCTACCATATGGGGCAAATTGAAACAGAAAGGAAAGTTAATGAGCCGTATGATGGGGGACTATCTTGTACAGTTCAAAGAGCACTTAGTAGGTAGGAGTAAATGATCACTTTCTACCAAAGCTTGACTCTATCTACTATGGTTTTTTTTTTTTTTTGGTGAAAATAGGCGATCTTAACCTTATTTTTTATTATTTTTATCAATATGTTTTATTTTTACTTTTTATTTTCATTGGTTCATTTTAAGCGTAGTCAATTTTACTTTATTGGCGTTGTGTTATCATATGAGTAATGGAATTCATCAATTATTGTGGGATTTGGGTCTTTTGTAAAATTATCCAAAATGTATATTTCTGGAATTATTATGTTATTTTATGCAACTTGTCTAATTGTATTGAATATAATTCAATTTTATTTATTGTAAGCATAGTGTATGATATTTGCAAACTCACTAGAGGAATTTTATTTTCTTTTTCTTTTTCGCTTCTATTGCCATGACGACCTAAGGGTGCCGGGTGTAGACCATTTCCACCACATGTGCACCGTTCTGACCTTTACAGAGTAAACAACCTTGAAATTTTCAATAGGAATTGGGCTATATTGTGGTTGTTTGAGAACCTCTATTAACATGGCCCCACAATTTAATAAATATTGAGTAGTAACATCAAGGTCTAAACCAAATTGAATAAAAGCAGTTACTTCACGATATTGCACCAATTCTAATTTTAAGCTACCACATACTTGTTTCATAGCTTTCAACTGAGCCATAAAACCTCGAAAGTAGGATTCGTGCCCGTTTTAGAAAGTAAAACCTATAAAACCAAGCAAGTGCATAAACCCCTTTTTTTACCTTTTACTATTATCAAAGTTTTCCGTTTGCAAAATGTGGGAAAGCTTGCAAGGACTTAAGTCCTTGCAAACATTAGAATTTTGGATTAATCTAGCTTCTAATTTGCCAAGAATGGGTGTAATAGCAAATTTTAAAAAAAAAAAACCAACTGAAGCAATTTGTCCAATAGGTTAATATGGTGCTTCCACAAGTTGACATCTAATCTAGCCTAAAAGTAAGTAATTTGCCAAAAGCAACCAAAACAATTTTTGGTGAATTGGTCAAAAACTTGAACTACGTACGTATGATGTGTTAATAAATGGTAAAGCAAATAATGACACAAAAATTAGTCCTATGGCAGCTACACCTTTGATTTATTATATATACTTCGAAAAATTGCATAAACTAGTAAATAATACTATTCTTGCACTATATGAGCTAGAGTTGACATGGGATTTGTGGGTATGTAGTTGTCAAGATGTCCCAAAACATTAGGTGCATAAAAAACAAAAATAGAAAAAAAAAAAGGCAAAAGTTACCCAACGTAATAAATCTTTTACGTAAAAATAGGGATAAAAAGCTATTTTATCCACAGAAGAATTGATACCCAATGGATTATTAGAACCATATTGATGCAATGTAGCAAGATGAAAAATAACAATGCCAACTATTATAAAAGGGAGTAAGTAATGAAGGCTAAAAATTTACTATGCTTTGGCTATTTGTAGCCTCTATTGAAATTGTGTCTATTATTAAATTCATGAAAAAAAAGTTGAATCTCGCATTCAAACCAAAAACGAGCTTTGCATTGTGAATTAACAATTGCATAGTAACATAACCAGAATGTGGCTATGCCTTCCTAGGTGAACCTGAGGGGTGAAAACTAATGAATTGAACTTTGGAGATTACATAACCCGTAAAAGAAACAAACAAAGGCATGGGGGAATGGTCTTGAGTCTTGAGCTTGTTTGCAGCCACCTTCTCTCATATTTGCTTTTCAAAACCTAGATTCAGCACAATGCCATTAGGGAGTCCACACCTAGGGACAACAAAAGAAGGATCGTAGAAGAGACATCCTTAATCTAAGGGGCAGTTGTCCATGTGCCATGTATTGCTCATTATGAGCCTTTCATTCTCAACCTATCCAAACAACCTGTCAACATATGCCCTACAAGCACAGTCGCTGAATTCACTTCATAGTTATACTACTAAATAGATTCAAACTAATATCCCAAAGAGGTTAACAATCTGGGAGAACTCCCAAAGAGGAGGTTTTTTCAATATAGATCTACCAACTTATTTATAAATACAAGACAAGTAACCTGGTTGGAATTGATTTCCTCCTTGCAAATAGGTTGATGAAGAAGCTCTGCTTGCTGAAACATTATATTGAATGAATAAACATGAGGTCAAGTTCTATGTTGTTTGGAATTTGAACATCTGGTAAATCACCCGTTGCAATTGAACCTTCACAACATCCATGGTTAGTGAGTAGTAGATCATCAATAAGGAAGATCGCCTTTGCATTAAATTCAACACCTCCATTGGTGAAGGAGCTCCCAATATCTGGTTTGGACACCTTTATACACTCTGGAAGTTTCCCTGTTGCAAACCCTCCATATGCCAATGCTCCATGAACAAAAAAAAAGGATAAAAAATGAGTGTAGGCTAATCTTATGAGTGTTGTTAACAAGACTATGACCATTGACTTCTTCAACTCCTAACACTGGATGTAAATAAGTGTGCAACAAACTATTCAAAACTGAGGACAAACAACTATACAAACATATTCATCCCGAGTTTATCTTTGCATTTTAAAAAGATGTTTAAGTCAGAAAGCCAACTGGCAAGTCATTGTAGCATAGCAATCAATGCACCCATGCTACACCTTCACAATCTCTGAATACCTTGCAAAAATTTTAAGAAGTTTGAGCTTGCTCTATATCCTAGTGCCAAATAATGGGAATAAATTGTGAGACGGAAACCTAGTAGTAGAACAAACATGACACAATGCAACCAATCTAAAGCCAAACATATGTGGAAAAATTAGCCTATAGTTGGGAGAGCCAAGTAAGTTTTTAGGCACCAATGTGAACATCATCAAATTCATAATGTTCACACACAGTGCCCTTGGACAACAAAAGGAACCCACCAGAACTTGTTTTGCAACATGTTCACCATCCTGCATTACAATGGCTTCTACAAGCACCAAGCAAGGGCATCCACACATCTACATTTGGTTTACAAAGCAGTGTCAGGATTAGATGCTCAATGTCTCCTATAGAAGGCATTTCCAAGTCCAATTTGCATAGCTTGTTTTGCAACACATTCACCCATCTCCACATTACCATGGCTTTTGCAAGCATGAAGCAAGATTGTCCACACAATTGTATTTGGTTCATAGGACATTGTCATGATCAGATGTTCTACCTCCTGCAGATGGCCAATGTATCCCAGAAGGTCAACCGTGCAAGCATAGTGTTCCACTATTGCAGAATATTAAAACGTGAACTCATTAATCAAAATAGTGCAGGCCTTCATCCACTAGGCATGCATAGCTACAAGTTGATAGAAGAGAAACAAAAGTGATGTGATTTATTTCTCCACCTTTTTCAAGCATCTGCTTGAAGTGTCCATGAGCTTCTTTAGCATACTCATGTATTGCATAGCCCCAAAGCATGGTGTTCCAAGAGATCACATCTCCTATACGCATCTTGCTAAAGTTTGAATGCAAACCCCAATTTCATAGATTTCATGACGGATAATGCATAGGCCAATTGGAATGATGTCTGAATCATGTACAATTCTAGAAATGTCACTATGAAGATGGTTGACAATGAACAAACTTGTTTGGTCCACTGGGCTTAGTCACTTGACAAACACACAAAACAATTGATTGCACTGGAATTATAATAATGACAGAAGACCTTGTGTCTTGAAAACAAAAATGCAGCATCTTTGGAAGAAGCGGATGTGTTAGAAATACTATTCGTTTCTAATTCCCAATGTTGATGAATGTGTTACACATTCATCAAAAGGATGAATAGTATTCACATCCTTGTAGTAGTTAGGTTAGGGTTTAGAAGTGGAGACTACTTAGGGTTTGGCGGCAGCTAGGGTTAGGGTTAAGTGGTGGCTACTTTAGGGTTATGATATAGTATATAATGGAGTGGTTTTGAGTTGTCTTTCATTCTTTCCTTTCATGATTTTGAGTGCACGTAGAACCTTCAAGCCTTGTTAGTAGTTGCAAGCCATAGTTTTGTGATTGTAGCATTTGAAGCATACAACCTTTGTGATTTCTTATTAGTTAATACGATTGTTCCATTTCATGAACTTTGAATGTTTCATTTCTTGCTTGTTTTCAAATTGTTTCCAATAGGATGTTCTACATGTTGCAATTTGATGTTGGTGGTATTTTTTAGGGCTACTCTTGAGAGTACAATTCATGAGCTTAATAATTGATTGTGTTTTTGCCACTTCTATGTGAAACAATTGGGGGGCTTCATGCTACCTGTGAAACACCTTGACTTTCATTTATTATTATTATTATTATGCCAATATCTAATTTGTCTTTCTTTGAAAAAGCTTGCAGAAGTTCAGCCCGGAGGAGCATGTCGACATGCCAACTTGTAACCTATCTTAAATAGTCCATGACATTTGGTTACAACAATATGGGAAAAGGGGTGGATGTTTTTACCCTACAACTTCTGATAATTATGTTCATATTTTTAAACAATGTGCATTGTAAAGGGTACACTTGAATGGTGGAAGTTGTAAAAAGGGTCATGACAAGGGTGAATTGCAATTGCAACGAATAAGCCAATCTAGTGACCTGTCGTAAATAACCAACGTCATCATAAAATATATTGGCAGGTCCTCCTTCACTATAGAACACTTCATTCGGAGGGTTAAGAAGTTTTTGGATCCACAAAATGGAGGGTTGATGTAGCCCCAAGGTTAGAAGGGGATTCACACATGCATGATAATGTGAATTTCTCTCGACCGAAAGTTAACACAACGTCAAGTGGCTTCATTGGTTCAAATGTTGATGTTATAAAATCTAGTGGGATTGTGAAAGATGAGGCATTTGTTTTGACTTTTCAAGAATCGAAGGTTCAAATGCATGTGTTTAAGGATGGTGTGTGGAAAATTGAGAGGTGCCCAACATTGTTGAATATTCATTGTTCTACAATTCAAAAAGACTTGATGAACATTGCAATGCCCAAATCATTACAAGAGTGGTATACCTAATCCATGTTATGATGGTTTGTGGTTTGATTTGAAAAGGTTTGCACCAATCCATCACAGGTTTTGGTTTTGTGCAAATGATTTGATTCATTATGTTGGAATAAATAGGAAGAAGTATTGTGTTGATAGACCACTTGTCCCGTCAACATGGCTAGTGCAAATAGGGACCGACTTGATTCAATTTGAGGTCATAACATTGGAAGAGGCAAGATTTATTCTATGTGAAGTGTGCAAATGCGCTCTTCAAACCTTTTTTGCAAGTGAGAATACAACAACTCCTAATCGACTTGTAGATTCAAATGCTTGGCCAAACATTTACAATAATAAAGCAATTTGATGTGCGACAACATTGAGTTTTCAATGCAACAAACAAACAGGTGGGAGGTTGGATGAACTTTGGAGGTTGTTGTTTTGCTAGCTACAAAAATTCTTCCACTAGGATCTAGATAGATTTACATCATGAGCTCCGGTCCAACTCCTAACACAAAATAGTATGAAGTGACAATTGGAAATTTCCCTACTTACATTTGTGTTGACTTCATAACAATGATGGCAAGTTCCTTGGGTGCTTGTGAGAAGTGGGTGCATTGCAAACACCTCGATTTCATCTTGCAAAATGTGATGTACTATGGCCAAACCAAAAAATCATCCATTTCTCGACATGGAGTTGGAATGAAATGCAGCACTTAACGAGTCGTGTTAGGATGGTAGTTCGTGAATCATTGAGAATGCTCATGTCGAATTGTACGACATGTGATAATGGGATTCTCACTAAATACATTTTGAAGCAATTAATAGATATGAAATACTAGTATGAAGTGTAAGATTTTCTTTCATTTTTTGAAACACTCAAAATGAATTGAGAATTGTTTTCGTTCAAGTGCAAATGGACAACCTATTGGGCATGGATTTATGTGTGTGCAAATTATCATAACTAATGTTAAGCGCATTGATGTTTTGTGTAACAAAACAAAACAATATTTATCTTTGTCATGTGTCCTACCTTTGTGTCTTAGTAAACAATCAAAATATGCTTGTAATTTAGTGATAAAATATCACTTGAAAATTATAAATGTCCTTCCCAAGTATAGTTTTGTGCATGACATATTCTATACATCCAACCCACAAACAAACACTACTATTGCATTCAACAATATATGAAGAAGCCCAAGTTTGAAGGTTAAACCTTTTCAAAAAAAAGTTAATTTGGAAAATTTCATTGAAAAAGGTTTTTTATGATGAATTTCATCCATTTTCATTTCATCCATGTCCACATGCAAAAAAAATACCATGTCAACTTGGATTCCATCATATGTGGCAAAAAATTCCAAGAATATCCTATCCATGTCATCAAAATATTTTTTTAAAAAAAATTATCATTTCACATATTCACACTCATGTTCACAAGATAATGTTGTTGTATATATGTCATTATGTGTGTCTATGTGTGTGTTCAATCAATGTGCATTGTGTTAAATTGTCATAACTCCTTTTTTGAAAAATCACCTAACAAAACAAGGCCTTGTTTCATGTCTAAAAGATTTTGGGGCCCATTTATGTGCATCATTACTAGCTCCATAATACATAAGCTATGTAGTTAGTTTTTATATTTTCATTTTACACACATGTAATTTTATTCAACTATTATTTCAAGTGTAATAGTTAAGGACTAGGAGAAAATATAGTTTGGTGTGAATTTGAATTCTTCATGGAAGTGTTTGGAAAAAGAATTATAGGAAACAACTTTTAAGGATATAGTCAAAATAGGAATAAGATGAAAAGTGTGTGACATACAAAGAATACATGGGCAACAAACTAAGATTCATTTCCATGGAACAAAAAACTCAATTAGTTTTTATGAAGTATGTATTGGAAACAACTTGAAAACAAGCAAGAATTGAAACACTCAAGGTTCATGAAATGGAACAATTGTATTAACTAACAAGAAATCATTAAGGTTGTATGCTTCAAATGCTACAATCACAAAACTATGGCTTGCAACTACTAACAAGGCTTGAAGGTTCTACGTGCACTCAAAACCATGAAAGGAGAGAATGAAAAACAACTCAAAACCACTCCATTATATACTATCTCCTAACCCTAAAGTAGCCGCCACTTAACCCTAACCTAGCTGCCACCAAACCTTAACCCTAGCCGCCATCAAACCCTAACCCTAGTTGCCGCCAAGCCCTAAGTAGTTTCCACTTTTAAACCCTAAACCTAACTACTATAAGGATATGAATTCTATTCATCCTTTTGATGAATGTTTGACACTTTCATCAACATTGGGAATTATAAACGAATATTATTTCTAGCAGTCCCACTCTATGAAGTTTCTAATCCAAACATGTTTATCAACTTATGATGTCGTTCTTTCGATAATGCCTTGGTAAGGACATCCGCCACCATGTCTTTTGTTGGACAATATTCAAATTGAACTTCTCCATTTTCAACTCAATTTCGAACAAAATGATGTTGTACATCAATGGGTTTTGTTCGTGTGTGGTGAGTGGGATTCTTGGTCAATGATATCGCAGCTTGATTGTCGCATCAAATACCATAACTTTCTTCTCCTCCATGTATCCTAAATCTATCATTAATTTTGTTTTCCATATGGCTTCTTTTGTGGCTTGCGTGTTTGCCATGTATTCTACCTCTGTGGTGGACAATGTTATTGTAGGTTGTCGTTTGCTACTCCAATAAATGGCTCCACCTGCGATCATGAAAACAAACCTTGTGGTGGACCTCCTATCTTCAAGATCACCACCCCAATCCGCATCATAATATACAAACACTTCCTTGGATGGTGTTGCATTGAATTGTAATTTCATTTGCAACGTATTTTGCAAATATCGAAAGATTCGTTTAACAGCCATCCAATGCTCCATGTTTGGGGTCGCCATGTGTTGATTCAACACATTTATTGGGTATGCCAAGTCGGGTCATGTGCATAACATGGCATACATCAAGGACCCAACCACTTGTTGATATGGAAATCCCTTTGATTCATCATTTCCATTCGCATTCCTTTGTAACTTCACTTTGGGATCGAATGGAACTCCAATGGGCTTACATTCTTCCATTCGAAAATGCTTCAATATTTCCTTGAGGTATTTGATTTGGTTGATGCGTAGGAGTTGTTCATCACAATTCCTTTCCACCTCCATCCCCAAAAAAAAATGCAACTCCCTGATGTCCTTCATTTCAAACTTTTGACTCAATTCCTCTTTGATTTGCAAAAGTTTGTTTTGATCATTGCACACGAAAATGAGGTCATCCACATCAACCACAATGAAAAACTTCACATCTCCCACTTGCACAACATACACACCAGGATCGGCCTCACTCTTCATAAATTCAATGCTTTTGAGAAATGCATCTAACTTTTGATTTCATGCCCTTGAAGATTGTTTCAAACCATACAAGGACTTGTGAAGCTTACACACAAGATGTTCAACTCCTTGGTGCACGAACCCTTGAGGTTGCTCCATGTAAATCTCCTCTTCAAGCTCGCCATTGAAAAATGCAGTTTTCACGTCCATTTGATGGATTTCCATGTCTTCCAAGGCCACCAATGTAAGAATACAACGAATAGATGTAAACTTTGTGACAGGATTCACTTTGCACAGCTTCCATTTTTTATTCATGCAAAGGTGTATCTCAACTAAAGGTCAATGGTTCTTCTTCTTCAACTTCTCCACGCACAACTACATTTTCTTCTTTCTTGGGATGGGGCACACCACCTATTTCCTTTGACCCTTCAATGAACACGACATCTCTACTTTTGATGATTCTCTTGGTTTTCTACACACATCAAGCGATATGCTTTGGTGCCTTCATAATATCCTAAAAACACACAAGACGTGGACTTGGACTCTAATTTGGTCCTCTTCTCATCGGGGACATGTGCAAAGGCTTTACAACCAAAGACTCTCAAATGAGACACATCAGGTTTCCTACCACTCCACGCTTTTTAAGGAGTCTTGAAATCAAGAGCCTTGGTTGGACATCGATTTTTGATGTACACCGCCATGTTTACCGCTTCGCCCCAAAATTCAAGATTTAACCTTTGTGCAAGAATCATGCTTCTTGCACATTCCATGATGGTTCAATTGGCACGTTCCGCAAGACTATTTTGTTGTGGGGAATAGGGCGCATTTGTTTGTCGTTGAATTCCACATTCCGCAATAAATGCATCAAACTTTTTCAACACAAATTCTCCTCCATTGTCGGATCGTAGCACTTTGATTTTGTGACCAATTTTGTTCTCCACCAACGCCTTGTATTTTTTGAATTTTTCAAACGCTTCTCCTTTGACTTTTGAAAGATAGACATGAATCTTCCTTGAGAAATTGTCAATGAAAGTGAGAAAGTATTGCATTCCACCATGCGATGTAGCCCTCATTGGCACAATCTCCAAAAGTTGTGAAGCCTTCATTGCTCTGTCCTTAGAAAATGATGTTCTTTGATGTTTACCTTTGACACATCCTTCACAAATGTGATGCAACGACACTTCTTTCAAATTCATGCCATCCACCATGGCATTTAACTCCTTAAAGCTTGCCATGTTGAGATGGCCAAATCTTTCATGCCAAAGCATGGCACCTTCTTCCAAAGAATTTGCAATGTGTGCCATGTCCTTACGCACATTCACATTAAAAAGGTACAAGTTCTTGTCCCTTCGTGCTTGCGCCACAACAACTCCTCGAGCATTGTTGACCTTACAACCATCCTTGTCAAACTCCACTTTCAAACCTTTGGAAATGAGTTTACTCACGGAAATGAGATTATTCTTCATTTTTGGAACATGAAGAACTTGGGTGATGGTTGTGTGTGTCAATTCGCCTCCCACTTGCATTGTGGCTTTGATGTTCCCCTTGCCAATGGCCTCCAAAATGGTGTCATCGCCCATGAACACCTTCCTCGGGGAAATGCGTTTGTATGTGGTAAACCATTCTTGTTCGAATGTCATGTGTTGTGTTGCACCAGAATCAACAATCCAATCATACGTGGTATGATCATTGGCACTCAATGCCACAACAAACATTTGCTCGTGATCTTCACAAGCTTGATTGATTTTTTCTTTTTCATCATTTTTCTTCTTCAAATAATTTTTCACAAAATGTTCAGGTAGAAACAAAGCTTCCCGTTTGATTCGTGAGTTTTGTTCACTAATGCGGTAATCTCGGAACTCTGACACTCTTTTCTTTTGGACACTTCGTGAAGCAACCTTGCTACAATGAATTGAAGATTTACATCTTTTGTGGACATTGACTCCAAGCTTGTGACTAAGTTATCAAAGGATGGAGGAAGGATCATGAGGAGTACCATGTAAACATCTTCATCCGTAATGTTCACCTCGATGGAACGTAGTTGGTTCGCAAGGGCTTTCACCATGTCAATGTGTACAAGCATGTCATCTCCTTCTTGCATTTTGATGGTGAAGAATCTCCTTCAAAAGAACAACTTGTTATCAATTGTCTTAGCTTCATGCACACCACAAAGAGCCTCCCACGCACTTCTCACAATATTGAATGTGTGCAAATTGGGCATCCGTGAGATGTTCACAAAACAATGCAAAAGCTTTGGTCTCTTTTTCATTGTAATTGGCCCTTACAACTTCTTCACTTGGCAAGGTGGCACTCCCATCAACAAATTTCCAAAGCCCATGTTTGGAAAACATCATGTGCATTTTGAATTTCCAAAGGTGAAAGTTGCCACCATCAAACTTCTCCATGACTTTCAAGGACTCCATTTGAAAACAAAACATTTTGAACATGAATGTTACAATAAACACTCTCTCAAAAGATTGAAAGCTTTGGAAGAAATCTTTGATCCCTCACGTAAACTTGAAAGGAAAAAAAAAAGTTCTATCACTTGCAAATCTTTTATTACACAAGCTTAAGATTTCACTTGAAACTTACAACAATGCGAAAAACTCTCTTTGACACACTTGAAACTTCACACTTTCAACAATTCAAAGAGCTTTCTTCCACACACCTCAAACTTTCAATGAGTCAAAGAACTCTCTTTCACACACTTTCACCTTGAAACTTGATATTTTCAAAAACTTGAAGAAATCTCTTCCACACCTTTCACTCACTTAGAAATGGACTTCTACTCTCTTTGCAAGCTTGCAAACTATAATTCTTCCCTCAAACTCAAAGACCTTTCTTCCACACACTTCAAACTTTCAATGAATCGAATAATTCTCTTTCACACACTTTCACCTTGAAACTTGATACTTTCAAAAACTTGAAAAACAAGTTTTTCACACTTGAAAAACTTATAACACCTTGAAGAAATCTCTTCCACACCTCCCACTCACTTAGAAATGGACTTCTACTCTCTTTGCAACCTTGCAAACTAAAAGCCTTACCTCAAAAGGATTCTCCCTTTGTATGTTATATAAGCTAAACCTTTGACTATTTTTTGTTCTAACACAATGTCCTTTCTTTTGCTAGATGTGGGCCCATAACTTATTGGAAACTACTTGAAAACAAGCAAGAATTGAAACATTCAAGGTTCATGAAATGGAACAATTGTATTAACTAACAATAAATCATTAAGGTTGTATGCTTCAAATGCTACAATCACAAAACTATGGCTTACAACTACTAACAAGGCTTGAAGGTTCTATGTGCACTCAAAACCATGAAAGGAGATAATGAAAGACAACTCAAAACCACTCCATTATATACTATCTCCTAACCCTAAAGTAGCCGCCACTTAACCGTAACCTAGCTGTCACCAAACCCTAACCCTAGTTGCCACCAAACCCTAAGTAGTTTCCACTTTGAAACCCTAACCTAACTACTGTAAAGATGTGAATTCTATTCATTCTTTTGATGAATGTTTGACACATTCATCAACATTGGGAATTAGAAACGAATAGTATTTCTAAAAATATGGATTGTAGTAGTCCTATGTTTATCATAATAATAAAAACTCCATGCCATACTTGCGATCTCTTTTGAAGATCAAAAAATTTGTAACATTTAACTTTGGTGGTGTCAAATGAAATTTTTGCTTATTTTGAAGAAAATTTTGAAATTGAATTAAATTTTTTTTTGAATGACAACAATAACAACTATATAACAACACAAAAAATGAACCTTCCATAAGGGACAAATCTTATAGATCAATAAATATTCCAACTACTTTCTTTCTAAAATTATTGATGCACCTCAAACATGCCGCCAATACCCAATTGAATATAGTTGAATTCCAATAAACAAAGCTGCAATTGATGTCCCAACGTCTAACATTGGTTTGATTTATGCAACAATATTAATCGGTTGGTCTCAAATGGTTCATGTCAAATGTGCTACCAACATACCACACACAACAATGTTTTCAATGACCCCAAAAAAAAAGTAGTTTGAATAATATTGTTGCCCATTTCATGTTGTAACAAGTTGAGGAGTATTGGATGGCTTTATCCAAGAATAAGGTTACAAACTTAACTTCCTAATATACTATTGACTTTTGGTTTATGGATAAACATTTCACATAAACAATCTAAAAGTATTGTTTTCATAGATGGACCAACTTTCTTACTATAAAGGGAAAAAATCAAAACAAATGTATTTCCCCCAGATGATTAGAATTTGTCTTCTTCTTTTTTACATACTAGTTGGTGCTACCACTTTCTATTGTTTAGATTAAATATGGAGTCCATGTTTGTTGAACTTTTAGGGAGGGGTTAGAAACTAAATCAAAATTATACAACAATCCTAAAAGTAATAGCTAAAAACTTTTATCACCTTATGTACTATGTAACTTGATGACACAAATAGCCATAAAAAAACCTTGCACATAAATCTTTTTATGATTTGATGGACACCAAGATGAAAGATGTCATCATTCAAACATCAAATTTCTTCCAATGGTGAGCACAACATGATAAAAATGTTATTGATATTTTTATCAAGTTGTATGGGTATGTACGATTCTTGTAATGAACAACATGATAAGGGTATGCATGAAACAATCTCTATGTGATTTGTCATTCTTTTATTTGCAACTCTTCCAATAAATTTGTTTGACCAACTTTACTTGTTGCATTTAATATTTTTTTGCCCTTTGGGTATTCGTAACTTTTTTTTTCCATGAATGGTTGGCTATATAATTGTCCACAAATCATTGAAGCTCATTTAAGGTTTAAGGTTTAATTTTACATATATGAAAAGTAGTAGAATTTGCTATTATTTCACCCAACAAACACACCTTTCATGAAAAGTACACAAGTAATATTAACAAATGTTATCACCTCTTGCCTATGCCCTTTGTTGGCAAATGCCATGCACAAGAATAGTTTTGCATATTTCTTGGTTTCCAAACTCCCAAATCTAACCGTTTGATTAATAAATGCATATTTTGTAACAATTGAGTGCAAGCAATAAAAAAACACATTTTGAATGTTGATAATGCACATAAGACAAAGGTGGGTTGCATAATGAAAAAAGGAGGGAAGTGTTACAAGCTTTTGTGTTGCACACACATAATAACAAAACAAGTGCATTTCAAAGGTTGTTGGAAGATCTATTACTAATGGGGGATTGCTATTTGGTGAGTGTGTGAGCCCGAGCATGAGCCTATGAGCAGGAGATGGAAGGCATATTTCAATTATATTCCATCCATGTCAGTTGGAATATTCCTTGATAAATTATGATGACATGTCAAAATATACCCTAACAAAAGTATATTCCTACCACGTCAATAATAACTCACATGTCATCACAACCATGTGGATTTGCCATGTGGACATTCAACAATAGTGTTTTTGTTCAATTCAACATAAATATAGAAATCTACCAAAGTTGGTGTGCCATGTGTTGAAGTAATTTTTTTTGGGCACCTTTATTAAGAATCTTGCCCCTAGTTTCAAACATGTCTTATGTGGCAAAACATAATTTGTCAATATAAGCATATTTTACACTTCACGTCATTCATGGCCGTTGTCATCCTACCCATTGTAATGCAAAACAAGTTAAACATAGTTGTAACATGAACTTGTGAACAAAACACATGTGGTCAGATATAATAATATTTATTTATACAATACAAAAATGTTCTAACAAAAGATATTTCAACCATTCTGACAACATTATTGTGAAATAAGTATTCTAAAAACACACTAAAAATTTAATGCACAGTTTGTAAATGTATCCTATAAAGGGTTAGGTAATTAAAGGCATCACTGTAGTAATGTAATAAAAGAATGCGATAAATTGACAAATACATTATTATGAATATCTATCTACAACCTAACCATATAAAATCTAAATGTTGTTGTCATTAAATGCAACAGGCTTGTGGTCATTGTTACACATGTTAAGATATTATTATAATGCACTACAAACCACATTCTAATTATTAAAGAGGTGGGTATTTAATCTACAAGTTTTTGTGCACAAATTATTAGTTGTTGTTTTGTGGTGCCGTGAGTTTTCTGCACAAGTTTTCCACTCTCAATTGTTTTGTTCCATTTTGAAAAAGACAACAGACATGGCTTGTCGAACTCCTCATGACTTAGACTTGTACCCTATTGTTAAGAAGAAAGAAATGAAATCCATCCATGCAAAATACTAAGTAGAAGTTGGATATTGGGCACCAAGGAACCATTTGCAGGACTACAAAATCTATGTGACGATGATTTGTATATTTGACGAAGACTTTCTAAACAATTTATTACAACTTCCAAGAAATAATCCATGGCCCACACACCTAACATATCAAAATTACAAAATTTAACTTTTGATGCAGTCCAATTATCTATTTGGATTTGTGTCTCCAAATAAATATTCCCTCAAGATCACCATCAACATAAAGTGGCTAGAAAAACCAAAACAACAAAAAGGAAAACAAGTTTGAATCACCAACACTTGTTTATTGCAAGGAGATAGATGCAATGGTGCCACTAGTGAAAGCAAGCCTTGAAACTCCACCTAGAATTCAAGGATCTTGGAGCAACAATGATTCTAGAATGCTAGAAGATGTGGTAGAATCATCGAAGGGAGTGGACAGTGGACTAGGTCCAAGCATTGAAGGTTTTCCACAATACTACCATAGACAAGGCCATTGACATTGATGAGATTTCAAAACCATGAAAAAATATTAGAAAATTATAGGAATGTCATTTACAAGACCTTGAAATGAACCAACATTATTGAAATGAAAGAAATAAGCTAGTGCACAATATGTATTTGTCTATGTGTGTTTGGTTCTTTGTTCATGGCCGTTTGACGAATAATGCATTTTAAATTTTATTTTAGGAGTTAACAAATGAAAATTATGTTTGCTTAAACAATTGCAACCAAAAGAGAACCATAGGGAAGTAATTTGCAAGACCATCAAATGAACTAACAAATCCAACTAAAAATTGAATTATTTTTTGCCCACTACAATCTTGGAAATTTGTATTTGGATTGAACTAGGATGGAAATTCTATTCACTATATGACACGTACTTTAGATAAAATAGTTGACACCAAATTCCATAGAAATATGTTGAACATTGACACAATGCATGATATAGAAGGAGAGATGAAATATGTATGGCCATTTAGAAACAGGACAATTGGGAAATGGATTCAAATATAATGAAAATTACATTCATAATTGGAAACCACACCCCACACAAGATTGATTTCAACTGCAATAAATATATCAAATAAAACTCCATCTCTTAATGTGGTTATTCACTATTTAAATTAGAAATTCATTATCCAGTAACCACAAATTTTATTGGAAATTGTTATGTATTGTTTAGGTATTGTTAGGTATAATCCCCATTGTAGGGCACAACAATCGTTAGAAATATTAACAATATGAATAATTATATACATTTTTGTGTTAGGTTATTAAATTAATGAAATTGAAAGGATTGATCTGATACTAACATAACCATTTTAATATAAGCGACATTAGCATAAGTTATTTATGAAAATTTCCAATTGTATAATTTGAAATATGTCTCCAAAAAACATGTGCATTGGAACTCTAGATAGAGATATTCTCAAACATAAATGCAACACTAAAAAAAGGTAGATAAAATATTTTTAAATTTGGCATCCATATAATGTGTACAAGCCAATATGGAATTCCAACTATAAAAGACCCAATTTTCTTGCATAATTACACAGATGAAAAAGACGGTTTGATTGAACATTCCCAAGAATCATATAAAGTTTGAGATCATTTTGAAAGTAATGATATATTAAATTATTTTCCAAATAAGTAATAAGTTTTAATTTTTCTCTCAAATAATAAATTAATTTTTATGGGGATAATTTATGAAACTTTGAATTTTCCTTGATGTGTGCTTCAATCATTACAAAGTCTTACAACCCATAATATTTAATGTGGAAACCTATGCAAAAACAAATAACACCCAAAGAACATGGAATTACATGGGTAGAATATACAACTAATCCCATAACTAGGATTTCAATTGGAAAGGGCATTCCAACAAATAACATTATATTGTCAATTTTGTTTGAAAAAGTTTTTTCCAATATTGTGGTTCGTACAAGCTTCGACATAGACAATACAAGTGTTCTAGGAAGGTGAGTTAAAAGGAACTTTGAGTGAAAATTGACATAAAAGGAAAGTATGGGGCAAAACATAAAAACATTGTTAGAATTTTCCACCCAACCTTAGGACCACCCAACAAGTTCATAAACCCAATGATCCACCCCCAAACTCATAAACAAATCGTAAACATCTTCTAATGCATCATCATTAATGAAAGCTCTAACTCCTAGATGGTAACCTTGGAAAATTATTTGTGAAGGATGTGAAGCCAAGGACTCCAGAGCCAAGGCTTGAGCCTTAGCATATGATGGTAGCAGAAAAAAAAATGGTAGGATCTCGGAGCATTTTATCCTCCCCAAATGAAAGCAAGCTCCTTGGTGGAGACAACACTTTGTAAAAAAAGAAGAAAGTGTGAAACATACAACAGAAAGAACTGAAGGAATGCATAATATTGATGCAAGTGGACAACTTGCTCATAATCAAGCAACCTCTGAGAACGTTTATTAACAAGAGAATCAATATTGAAGTTGTGAACATGCTCGGCGTCAAGCTTAGGCGTGGCCACTTCAACGAAAGGCTCCAGCACCTCCATAAAAACCTCCATATCCGACTCCAAAGCCAAGATGTGGCACCTAAAGCTTTGGTAGGCCCTGACAGTGTTGCCTACAAGGTGAAAGACAATCAGACAAAAAAAATTGATGCAAAAATTATGAATGAATTTTTTGAATAAAAACACATAACTATGGATATAAATAAATCCACAACAAAGGATCCTGTCGTGGAGCAGACATTGATCAAAGCCTAAACATTAGTAGGATGCATTTCCTTTGTGACCTTGAAGGGTCTACCAACCTTGGATATAAACATAAAGGCCCTATCTGTCCAATTATATAACATGTCCTTATTCAAAACATTAATAGAGTTTTTTAGAAACTCATTAAACGGTGAGGAGAAGATAAATTTCCTAATGCCCAAGGAGCTCACATTAGGGACCCTAGCAAAAAGAGTTGCACATCTAAAGAGAGTCTGCAAAATTAAAGACAAATTTTTAATAAAGTTCAGAAGAAGAAAAATACAAATAAAGCTTAATGGATTGAGATCGAACCTTGAGAATTGGGTCTTCACTACTTATAAGTGGCAATGAGTTCATCACAACCCATTTCATCCATATTTAGAAGCCATAGCTCTCCAAATCAAACTTGACCTCCTTAAAAACTTTGAGGTCAACTGGGTGAATAATAAGATAGCCCCATCAAAGGCCAAGAACATTTGGGCAAAATCAAAGACTCTAACAATGTATTCATTAACCTTTTTGTTCCACACAAAAATATCATCTAGGTTCTTGGATACAAGAATAATAAGAAGGTTTCCATAAACATTTGCAAAAACAAGTTGAACCTTGCCATTAGGATTCATCTGCACATAAAGAAGAAAAAATTAATGTATCGAAGACAAGTTGTTAAAACTATGTTGTAAAGGGAAAGATAATGTAATGTAAGCATACCTTATGAATGAACTTGGAGATTTTCTCATACTCTAGTAGCTAGGTTCGAGATGAAATCTTGGTTGCCACAATGGAATGTTAAAAGAATGGGAGGACCATGCGGTGAAAGCTAGGAAGCCTACTAAAGGTAACAACAATCAAACTTGGGTGGGAGGGAAAAAATTGGGGTGATCCTTGTTTAGTGCTCTGGATTTCACCATGAGGGGGGGTGGGAAGAACAGGTGGGGTGGTAGCCCTTCTTTCTCTCCTCACATCATCTATTGTCTATAGAGTCTGGCTCAAAGGAACATGAATAAAGGTGTTGGAGGAGGGAGGTTTGATCACTTTTTCCTTCAATTTTCCCTCTCCCTTGGAAAAGATTTTCTACCTCCCACCCTTAACCTATGTTCTTGTCAAGCTTGTAAAAGTTTGCATGAAAAAAGTCTGGTATTTTCCATCAAGGGAATTTTAAGGTGGGAGTGTTATCTTTTAGATAGTTGAGGTACCAACCACATTGGAAAAGATGGGGAGCAGGCCAATCCTTGAGCAGTTCCTTTCAAAACATAGTGTTATTAGCCTTAGGGTCACGCCATATGTCTAAGAAATTAGGGAGTTGATCAATGGCACCATGGAATAACAAGACATGATAAAAATAAATGCAGGGTAATGAACAACGCCTTCATAAATAAATCTAATAAATATCATGATACAAACTTTCCTACTCTTGACGCCAAAATAAGGGGAAGTTATGTGGTGATGCAGAAAAAAATATACCTACCAAAAAACTTTTAGAAATCAATTTGCTGCAACTTGAAAATGGAATGAACTTGTATAATTAGAATACTTGTACAAAACCCGCTTGACAACCTCTTTGTTCCCAAATTGTTGCTCCTAAGATTTTTTTTTCTAGATGCCATCCTTAAGCTTGAACTCCCAAAAAAACAACTCTCCCATATCGCCATCTTCCACTGTTGTATATATGAGGAGAAATAAATCATATCCAAGACCTTTTTCACAACCAATTTTTTTTTGGAGATTATTGCATTGAAAAGCTCGAGCAAGGTATCTCAAGCTGCAAGAACAAGAGTGAAATAAGAAGGAACATCTTTGAGAAAAAATGAAAAAAAAATGGTCATCCAAAAATAAAATACCTAATGCCGGAAGGTTGCCTTGTGCAACCATTGTCGAATTGGGAGTCATAAAACCCAAGCTTGGGGAATTTTTGGCCTTCCGAAAAACAACAAACTCACTCCACATCTTGAGCCATAACAACTTTTGTTTAGCCAAAACACTAGAATAGACGAACATCTTAGGGCGAAAACACACTAGGGTGTCACAATTTTGACAATTAAAATCCCTTTTCAATGTCCTATTCTAATGTAGTTGAAAAGTGGATTAAAATATTAATATTTAGATGATATCAAAAGTAACATTTTTTTGTCATTTCCAATTTCAAATCATGATGCTATAAGACATAAAAATATCACGATTTTTTTTAATTTTTTTTATAAAAAATGCTTAAAAGAGCTTTAAAATTAATTATAATGAACCAGTATCTCCCTTAAGAAATTTGCACCCAAAGAAGGATCACATATTTGCAAGTGTTTACAAAAGGCCAAATAGAGATCCTTCCTCACCTATTCCATAGCTCTTTCCATCCACTCTTAAAGCCTTAGTGGTCATCTGTCTCAAGTGTCTAAGAATTTTTCATAATACAATTTGACCATGACATCGTTAGCTACAGAAATCTCGTGTCAAGAACAAAAGAAAAGCAAGGATGAACAAGTTGAAAACAAAGGAAAAACAAAGTCTTGAGGGGAGTTTTAAATATGTCATAGGTTTTATACATATATTCAAAAAAAGACTTTGAGGTTAGGGAATGCCATGTCTTGTAGGACTTGGACTAACATTTTTTATAAACCTCTGTTAATAACACCTGTTTGAATTGCTCCAAGGGGATAATCCCAATCGATTGAATTTTAAAGAATTTAAGAACAAGGTTGGGTTTTACGTGGTTGAACTCCATTGATTTGTAGAAATATAGAGAGGAATGAAAACAAAATCTTTTCACTACAATAAATTATGGTCTTTTTAATTAGGGAAATTGGTCAAAAAGGACCTGAAAGTGACATTGGTCAACTTGACCAAGGTGCCATTTTGGACAAGATGATTTTGACAATGTCTATTTTGACTAATGGCCTTTTTTACTAACTATACCTTGTCATTTGGACTAACATAGTGACTAACAAAATGATTGACTATTTGACTTGTAGATAGTGGACCATTTGACTAGATCAATTTTATACCTAAATTAAAATCATTTTAAATTATAATTAAAAAAATTAATAGGTAGGTAGGTAGTAAACAGGTTTAGGTAGGTTGAAAAAAATTAGATAGGTAGGTGTTAACCTAGCCTAGCTTAACCTAACTTAACCTAACCTAGCCAACTCAACTTAACCAAACTTCACCGAACTACCTTAATTTAACCTACCCACCCTAGACCTCTAAACATGCACATAGGTTGTAAGTATAAATAATTGAACCCCAAACCTTCACCATGATAAACCAAGTCCTTACCAATGGACTACACCATCAAAATTGTTCAACTTTTGTCAAGTTTTTTATTTCATATGTTTGTTTCACATCATTAAACATAATGGCAAAACCTAATGGCTAAATTTAATGACTTAAAATAATAACTAAACATAATGACTAAACCTAATGACTTAAAGTAATGGCCAAACCTCATGACTTAAAGTAATGACTAAATATAATGGCTAAATGTAGTGATTTAAAATAATGGCTAAACATAGTGATTTAAAATAATGGCTAAATGTAGTGATTTAAAATAATGGCTAAACATAGTGATTTAAAATAATGGCTAAACGTAGTGATTTAAACTAATGGCTAAACGTAGTGATTTAAAATAATGGCTAAACATAATGATTTAAAATAATAGCTAAACATAATGGTTAAATGTAATGATTTAAAATAATGACTAAACATAATGGTTAAATTTAATGATTTAAAATAATGACTAAACTTAATAGCTAAAATGAATGATTTAAAATAATGGATAAATTTAGTGGTTACAATTAATAACTTAAAATAATGGTTAAACTTAGTGACTTAAAGTAATGGTTAAACTTAGTGACTTAAAATAATGGTTAAACCTAGTGGCTAAATTTAATGACTTAAAATAATGGTTAAACATAATGACTAAAATTAGTGGCTAAACTTAGTGATTTAAAGTAATGGCTAGACATAATGGCTAAACTTTTAGGTTATACCTCATGGCCAAATTTAATGGTTCAACTTAGGTTAAACCTAGTGTCAAATCTAATGGTTAAGCATAATGCTAAACCTAATGGCTAAATTTAAATTAAATGTAATGGTTAAAATTTGGTAAATTTTTTGGTAATTCTAATGGTTAAATCTAGTGACTAAACATAGTAACTAAACCTAATGGTTACACATAGTGGCTAAAATTAAATAGATAAGTGGCTAGATAAATAGGTAGATAATATGTAAGTAGGTGGGTAGGTATGTAGGTAAGTATGTAAGTAGGTAAATGAGAAAGTATAAGTAGATAGGTAAGTAGGTAAATAACTAATTAAGTAAATAGGTGGATGAGTAAATAAAAAGTAAATATATAGGGTATTAAACTATGTTGTATTTGACTAAAGATTATTTGCTATCTTGATTAAATGTTCAACTTGATTAAAGGGTAGATGCATAGTCAATTGGCTCATTTTTGGCAATTTTTACACTCCTTACAAGTCCATTCGAGATTTTCTTAAATGATTCAAATGGACATGGTTGTTACTTTAAAAAATAATATTATTGTAATATTTGAATAATACATATTCAATCCCCTACAAACTTTCCCAAATCTATGTGAAAACTTGTATTTAATGTAGTTGATGTCATTTTTAAATTTGGAAGTTGTAAAAAAAAAACCCACAAAGTCCATAAAAATAATGCCCCATTTAAAACCTTAAAAAAAGAAGCTTTTGGGACAAAAAAATTGAAAAACAAACAAAAATTGTAATTCATATGGTCTTATGAAAATATAGTCAAATTTTAACCATTCAAAAGTCCTTAGCTATTAAACGATTAAGGTTTTCAACGAAAAGATTCTTCATATGAGTTCATCATTTATATTACATTATATATGTAGTCACAATAACAAATTTAGAATGTGAATTAATATAATTTTCTCTATTTTGTGATGTTCCAGTTATATGACCAGTCCATATTTTTCAATTTCAAATGCCCATTACTACTAATAAATGAATTTTTTATTAATAAATAACCACATAGCTCTCTTCATAATGAAATTATTGGTTTAGATCCAAGTACCAATTAATAAATCTAAGGATATATTAATCACCATTGAATATAAGGTACTCAAGGAAAAAACATCATTTCGTCACAAAAGTGAGCCATTATAGCTTGCATCTACCCTAAAGACCATTGATCATTTTGATTAAAGATCATTGGCCATGTTGATTAATTATTCAACTTGACTAAAAACCACTGGTCATTTTGACTAAGATTATACAACTTGATTACGTGTACCTAATCAAATAAATTATTATAGTCAAGTTGATCAATCAACAAATACATGTGTCGTTCAATGCCTTTGCCTTTAGTCAAATGCACGTGTCCATTAGTAAAAAATGACAAGTTAGTCAATTTGAACCTCTTAAAAAACCATGATTTGTAGTAGTGTTTTAATTTAATTTAATGTAAGAAACAAAAAAGGGTCAAAAACATGTTGAATTCCATCATGGCAATGAGAAGCTAAAAAAATCCATGAGAGGTGTCAAAGACAATGGAATCAACAAAGATGTGTTAAGAAGGCTCATCATCGTGCGGACTATTAATGTAAGGCAATCAAGCCTGCAACTTGTGATTTCTATCTTAAACAAAAAAAACATACATTTGGAGAGAGTCTTGAAGTTAGGATCGATAAACGAAAAATACTAAAATCTTTCATTCTTAGACATCCAATGTCGACTCCAAGAAAACATGTACTACTTTTGGAAATCTTCCTACTCCTTCCAATTAAAAGGTGAAACATAAAGGGTGAAAATCCTTTAAGGTGTACCACACATGATAAAAAGGGCCTAGTCCTTAATGTAGTCCTTTTCTACCTTATATTTTGATCCCCATAAAACTTATGAATTAAAGGTTGTTAAAAAATTTTAAAGGATTATATTTTAAACCATTACAATTATAGATTCCATTATAATCATCCATAAATGTGTTTTTAGATGGTAAAAAAGACAAAAAAAGGTGACGTTGTGAGAAGATTTTGGTACACCTTAAAGAATTTGGACCTTAAAATACTTTGTCATATTCCTGATAACCAATCTAGATTACTTGCTTCATCTTGCAAACGTTGATTTTGAAAGCAAGATGAACAATCAGCATGGATATCATCTGACATAAGGGAACAACCATCTAGGCTTCGTTCCTTGGCACCATCTTATGCTTGTTAAGAACTTTAGAGTTGTTAAACTTAGTTTGGTTTTGAATGACTTCCATAATCCTATCGAAAGACAAGGAATTTGCATATGGCACCACTTGGGAAGTTTGCAATAAAAATTCAAAATGTTACAAATGCATAAATAAAACTATGAAAAACATCCATAATTTTGCAAGCAAAAGTCTTCCCAATGCACCCAATACATGAGACATTTCCATTATCCTTGTGATGGAGATATTTTTGCAAGATATGTCTTATAAAAGAAGGTGTAGGAAAGTTCAACATTTTTTCTTAAAAAAAAAGTTGAGCTTAAAAGGTCAAGTTGAGGGAAAAAAAGAAGTGATCATCCTAAGTTCTTTTTGGGTTGTAGTTCAACTCCTTGAGCTCTTCCTAAGCTTCTTTCAGCGCAAAGAGAAGCTCTATAAGAGCAAAAAAAATAGCCAAGCTTTAGTTTGGCTCCAATTTTAGAGTTGAAATAAAGTTCAACTCTTTTTTTGCTCCATCTAGGCTTCTCATGGCATTAAGAGAAGCTTGGATGGAGCAAAAAGAAAAAACACCAAACTTGGACCCAACTTTGAATTTGGAGCCAAGCCCAAGCTTGGTTTTTTTTTTACTCCATTTGAACTTCTTTCAACATCAAAAAAAGCTTGGATGGATCCAAAAAAAACACCAAACTTCCACCCGATTTCAAATTTGGAGCCAAGCCCAAGCTCCGCATATGTTTTGCTCCATCCGAACTTCTCTCGGCACCATGATAAGCTCGGATGGAACCCAAAAACAAAAAAAATCAACCTTAAACCCGGCTCCAAATTTGGAGTTGGGCCCAAGGTCGGCATTTTTTTTGCTCCATACAAGCTTCTTTTAGCATTAAGAAAAACTCAAATGGAATAAAAAAGGAAGAGCCAAGCTAGAGCTCGGCTTTAATTTTGAAGCTGAATTAAAGCTCAATTCCTTTTTTTTGTTGTAGTCGAATTTTTCTCAGTGTCAAAAAAAGTTCGGCTACAACAAAAAAAAAGAGTTGAACTTTAATTCGGTTTTTTCTTTTCAAAAATTGAATCAAACTCTAACTTGGCTCCAAAATTGAAGTCAAACTAGAGCTCGACTTTGGCTTTTTCAAAAATGGAACTGAGCTTGGGTCAAACTCCATGTTTGGAGTTAGGGCTAAGCTTGGCTTCCTTTTTTTTAATGTTTTTTGGAGGATTTTGCCATTGCCTTAAATTTTGAGTTCAAGCTTGGATTTTTCTATAGATGAAAACTTGAAAACAAAATAAGGTTGGAGTTCCAAGTTTTTAGTTCGAACTTATTGCTCTCCTTTTGAGGTGTGTTGAGATCTTCTAGGGTCTTCGAGCCTTTTTTTTTTTCTTGCACAAATAAATCAACAAGAAATATTTTTCTAAGAATGAACATTTATATACATGTGTGGTGTCAAGCCTTAACTTTTTGCAAAATGAAACCCTTAGAAAAGACAAACTAAATTGTGAAGGAAATTGAGAAACTAATTGAAACCTTGTCTAAAAAATTGAATCATTTCTCATTTGTGCTTTGAATTGATCTAAATGAGTTTTACAAATACTAAGTTGTTTGGAATTATCCAACCTTCACAAATGTAATCATAAATTAATGTATAAACATTGTTAAATTAATATTTAAAGAAACCTAAACCTTCAATTGTGAACACATTTACTCCAAACACAACTACTAGACTGATCTATGAAGAATCCCTAAACCTTAAACAATATATTTTAAAAAATTTGCTGTAATTTACTGCACTCATAATGAATAACTAAAATGGGGTTTCCAAACATTCAACTCAATCTATTTATGAAAGCAAAAATTTTGTATATTTTTTGCTTGGACTGATTATTTGAATCAAAATTGAACTGTGTAGGAAACTAAGAAACTAATTAAGACATTATTTGAAAAATTGAAAATATTTTAATTGAGCACTGAATCGATCTAGTTGAGTTCTATAAGGATGGAGCTACTTGGAATTATCTAGCCTTCACAAATGTAATCTTAAACTAATGTATAAACAATGCTAGATTGATCTATGAAAAAACCCTAAACCCTAAACTACGAACACAATTCTTGTTAAGTAGAAATTCCTTTTTTAAACCTAATTATGTTAAAACTTATTGAAGGATGAGGACTTGTGTCTTGTGCGTTGTTGTTGTCATCCCTTGAATCTTAACAATAGCTTGCCTTTACTTCCTTCTTTGATGACAATAATCCATTGGTTAAAACTTGTGAAATCTTCTCAATCAATGTATTTTCATTCACACTACAATGCATCTAGGTCTATAATGTAGAAAATTTTACCTCTAATGACTCCTCCCTCCCTTGAGAGAAATCAAGCTCCTTTCCTCTTCTTGATATTTCTATTTCCTTCATAGTTGCATAAAAAATGTATTAGAAGATATGAAAGTTGTTAAAATACAACATAACACATGTCCGTTCCACTCTAAGAAAAGACATAACACCTCTTGTCTAGGAACTTGCAAGGCATGTCTCCTTGTTTTTTTCAACGCCACTGTTAGCTTTTGTTATTTTGATTTGATATGGGTCCACTTATTACCACACTTTCTTCTACTCATGTGTTGGGCTATGGTTGGAAGCTTGCTAACACTTTGCATCTGAAAAATGTTTCATTTACATCCACTCTATGCCTTTTATATTTTCTTCTTTGAAAGATACTATCATTTCCCAGCTTGTCCTACGTCCTTGTTGTACATGTGATTGTTCAAAGAATGTATACCTAATAATTACCAATTCAAATTAGTTTTTTGTGTGTCAAGACAACTCATTATTCAATGTGCATGTTGGGTCTAATGTCAATCATTAAATGGACATGTAATAGCTATCGATAGTTTGTTCTCGTTTTTATTTATAGCAAATTGTGTCCCCTATTGTAATTCAATGTTATTTCATCGACATTCAGTTACATTACAAACACTTGGTAACATATGTTTCAAACACTAAAGATGAAATTCCAAGAATTAATCAACTACACTTCCATCTAACTCATTAAAATAATAGCCATGGAGAATTACTAATTGTCAAATTACATTGTTAAAATGATTAAGTGTTTTTAACTACTAACCTAAGAAAAACCTTTTTGAAAATGTTTAATGAATTTATATACATACCTTCACCTAATTTGTTTCATGTTAATAGTAACCGCCATAAATTTATGAACATACTCTTAAATATTTGTGAAGTTTTAATTGGTCATAGTCAATTGTTCCCTGAAGAATAACTGATTATTCAAACTAACAATTCATGCTTGCTAAAATAAGTTGTCAGTGTTGTTATATCATTAATTGGGTTTAATGTTGACCAACATGTGAACCCCATGCCACAAAAATCCAATCACCTATGCAAATTTTGTTTGTTTGCTTGATATAATATGACACTCTAGAAAGACTAGTTGGATTCTTCTGTTATAGGTTAATGTTATGGTTCCACATTGTCAGATTCTTAATAATTTGAAAATCCAACCTTCGATTTCTGTTAAATTTTATTAATTGTTAGATATTTTATAGTTTTATGACAAGTTGGTTTATTCATTCCTTCCTGTAATTATATCATTCACTTTTTGTTTATTGAGAACCGCACAAGTTCTTGCTCCCATAGGAATATAACATTTTTTACTTATGGCATCCCAAATTTATGTAATTTTCATTATAATCCAATTTATGGTATTTTTGGCCTTTGTCTGTTATTATGTGACAATTCATGGCTCAACCGTGCACTCCCATATAAGGGCAAATGCTAAACTATAATACAAAATGAACTAGCTTGTAATTTAACTTAAATGTAGGTTTTCCATACCTTCAACCCTAGCTCATGCCAATTATGCTCTTTGTTAATTTTATTCAAACTTGTTATATTGGACCTTGAGACATTCCTATGCATTCATCAATGGGATTACGTGATTTCATTGGACCATGGTTCAAGCTTGGGACAATGGTCTATAGTGGCCACTATCTAGTATGTATAAAAAAGGTTTAATAATTTGGAATTTTCTCGAAAATTGCACCCATTGATTTTGGACACACACCGCCATTTAATTTCTTGTTGAATTGGGATAAATGTTTTGAGTTTTTCTAGGCAAAAAAATTATAATTTATTTTTTCTAGATCATTCCTATTTCCCAACATGAATTTGTGATTACAATTCAGTTATTAGGATTATCGGGGGCCGAATTGATTAGCGACAATGTATTGTTCCAAGATATAAGTCTTCACGTAAATTTGCATCACCTCCAATTTTCTAGTTTCATTATTATCTAGTTCACTATTTTCCTCTTATATTTGTGTAACTTTTCCCCCTTGCTTACATATTAGGTTTGTTGTATGTTCTGTATTAGTATCTTTCATTTCCTTTTTTGCCACCAACTTTATTCTTGTTGTTGCATTGTTAGCTATATTGTTCAAATTTATACGAAAGGGAAAATACATGCCTTTTGCCAATATATGTTTCCTTATTCCATTCACATTTTTGTTTTTCATTGGAGATTGTTACTCGTCGTTGCATTTTACTAATAATATGTTTATGTACTTTTGTTTCTCACGTTGAATTCTTGAGTTCCAGTTCCTCATCTTTCTCCTAAATTGAATTTATGATGTAATGACATTTTCTATTGTTCACTTGTGAAATTGCTATTAGATTTATCTCATTGATTGCCTTCTCTTTTGATCTCAATAGCTACTTTCCATGTTGTGGGGAAGCTAGATCTTACCATCTTGGTTTTTGATCTTAAAGTCATCCAAGTGATTGAAATGTCATATGTGCAATGTTTGTTTTCCGCTGAGGATTTGTGCATGTTTCTAAAGATGTTTCCTATGGGGATGATAACATCATTTTAAGTTTCATTTACCAAGTTCCAGATGTGAACCCTAGAGGGATGTTTTGGACTATCACCAATGGTAGGTATCAAATTGTCGATGAGAATGTGCTTAACAATTTTCAAGATATTGTTGTAACATTCGGCACAATTACATTAGTGGCCAACATTACTATGGGAGGTGTTTTGATGAAGGAAAAACCCATTGTAATTTTTCACAACTCGAACTTTTTTGTCTTGATTGCGGAGTCACCATTTATCAATATTTGTGATTCTTCTAACGAAGATGGCCCTTCCCCTCTTGATGTTGTTGTGCATGTTTTCACAAATTTGCAAGTTGACAAAAAAATGTTCTTTAGATGGAAGTGTCACTCATGAATTCATGAGCTAACAAAAAATAGCCTCTACAGATGGAAGTGTTGCTCGTGAATTCATGAGCTTACAAGGTGCAACCTCTATGGATGGAAGTGTTGCAAGTGGCTACTTTTTTTAACGATATTGATTCGATAAAGGTAACGTCTTTGACTTTGCAAGCTTATTATGAATTGAAGTCCCTAGACTATGAGGTCATCACAATTGAGTTTATGGATTATCTTCCCACTAAATTTAATGGTGACATATTATTTGAACTTCCTCCTATCTGCCATCCATTGGGACAACTCGAACAATTGCAAGGAATGGACAAAAAGTTTGATGGTCATGCTTGGTGCACGTTGCAAATTAGTAACATTAAGAATTCATTTAGGTTGGGCTTTAGAACGACTAAATGCCTTAGACATTTGTGATGTCAGAATGATTTTTGTCTCTTGTTTCAACATTCTTCTATGCACAATGAAGTTTCTTGAAATGGAGATAGTTTGCAATTTTCAATATCCAAGTAGTGTTTCGTGAAATCCCCAATATGTACCATTAGCTGTAAGTTATGTGATTCTTCACCCACTTGTCTACAAACTTGTAGTTCTAAAATGTATTATGTTGTTCACAAGTTTTCAAATCTTTCAAGAGTTGCAACCACTTGGGCACCCATGCCCATCCGGTTGTAAACAACAAGTGTAGATAATCCTTTTAGGAAATGAACATGGTTGTAGACAAGGTCTGTTGCACGTTAATTGCTACTACTTCAGCCATTACTTTGTTTGTGAGCAAGACATTTCTTTCTCGTCACTTGTTCAACGAGGATGGAAAAGGTCCTATGGAACTTTTCAAAGGTGAAAAATTAGATCAAATGCTGTTAAAATTTGCTCCTTTGTGCTCCCCTAGCATACACAATCTTATTATTTCACCAAAGCATCATCCCAGTAATTCTAGCTCCATTGGTTGTATCCTAAAATTGAAGGCATTGTTTGGTTATGATTATATTTAAAACAACTATTTCTTGGTCAACAAGTAGGGCATAAGGTTTATTTGTTCAAGATGTCTATCGATGGAGTTACATTCGGATTTGATTTGGTTTAGTGAATGCAATTAGGTGATGATCTACAAAATGCGTGGATGATGTTTGATCATGTAAAACGTGTTCAAGGATGGATGACCATGGCCTGTCATGTTTATGACCTAGTCTATTGTAAGGTCATGACAATTGTGGTCCGTGACGTGCAATTCAAGGACATGGAAGCTCGATGCATTCTATGGAAGAAGCTGAATGCATGTTGAGAATAAAGGGTTGGGTACGCTTATTTTCAAAGGGTTCATGGTAGATGGTGCACAAGCAAATTGAAATGTTGTTTGCATTGTTTATGGGACTAGAAATGTTACAATGAAGATGGTTGACAAAAAACGAACCTTTTTTTTCCATTGGACTAAGTCTTTGGATACACATCGAGCTGTTAATTGCACCAAAGTTCCATGATTGACACAAAACCCTCTGTTATGATTACAAAAAAACCATGTCTTTGGAGGAAGTTGACCTTCGATATGTTACCATTCAGTCTTGGTGGTACTCGTTTAAAGTTATAAACAAGGGCACCATGTTCATGAGCTCAACAATTGGCTTGACTTTTGGCACTTTCGTGTGCAAAAATGGGGAGGTTTTATGTTAGATGTAAGTTCTTCCAGATTATTTTATTCAAATTTAATTTTCCATTTGTCCTTCCTGAATTCGAACTTCATTCCTTTTAAGTGTTTATAGAAATTTTCTTTGGACAAGGAAATTGATATGCCAACTTGTAACTTATTTGAGACAGTCCATAATATTTGGCTCCAAGAATTTGACAACAGGGTTACTTGCCTTTTTGACTACAACGTTCGACGATTATGTGCGAGCATTTAAGTAATCCTCATTGTATTATGCTTTCTTACAAGGAGGTGCATCTAGGACTAATCTAGACAAAAATAATTACGCCTGCGTAGGGTTAATCAATCCGGGGACCCAGTCCAAATTGTTGTTGCAATTGCCAAATACACCTCAAGCTTTGGTCTTTCTAGTTAAATATTTCACTTGGATGGTGAGGAAGTGTTTGGATTAGCTAAATGCAAGGTAGACCTTCACATCGACATGATCGGGTGAACTTTTTTTATTTGAAAGTGGCCAATGCAACGACTCTAATCAACCTGCCATTAGCTATGGATGTGTGGGAGACCAGTAGCCTTGATCATGTTACCACTCACAATGGTCCAAAAGTTCTTGAATGTCTATGTGGAGATGACATTTGCCAAATTGAATGTTGTCCCTCGAAGTCAAGCAATCTTTGTTTGGCATTGCAAAAAGACACTAAACATTATTACAAAGCCATAATCATTTCAAAACAAACAAATCATGGTATTTTTGCTTTGTGTTATGTTGGTTATTGGTCTATAGCCCAAGGTGTATCAATAGAGCTACATAAGTTTTGATTTTGTCATGATGACCTTATGTGTTGTGTGGGAGGGACAAGCAAGAAATATGCACTCAATAGGCCAACGTTGCCTTATGGCATGTGCAAGAAGGCACAAATTTCATTCAAATTGAGGTGGTGGCATTGGAGGAGATTAGTTTCTTGCTTTCGGAGAAACCAAGATGTCCCCTCGTTAATCTGGTTGGGGACGACATATCTACACTCGTGAAGCAACCTCCCAGATGTGCCCCTTAGAATCTCTTTGGTGATGGTACTTTTACCCCTGTTTATAAGCCATTAGATCTAGATGCTTGGCCAAAATCAAGGAATGCGAAGAAGATTCATCATCTTGACACTTTCAAGCTATCCATTCTACAAGAAAACAATTGGGAGGTGGGACGAACTCTCAAAGCCACATTATTAACTCCCTCAAACATTCCTCTTGTGGGATATGGACGAATTTACCGCCTCCATTCAGGATTGCTAGAAGATTGTGAGTAATATGAAATATCGATTAATGATTGTTCGACTTGCAATTGCATGGATTTTTCTTCCATGATGGCTTCGTCCCTAGGCAAGCGGGGGCCGTGGGTGCCTTGTAAGCACTTGTATTACATTTTGCAATATGCCATGTATTCTGGGATTAGAAAACCATTCATCCACTATCCATCTTGGAGCTAAAATGAGGTTCATAGATTATTAAATCGTGCCAAAGTCCTAGAAGTAAATTAGGTTACAGAGTCATTAGATTTTTGTTAAATAAGACTATTATGGGTTTTGTTCATTTGGAATTTATTCTATTCCAAAAATGAAAATATTCTTTAACAAGATGTGTGTAGTGCATTATTCAGTAAATTTTTAAACATTTTCCCATTCCATCATTATGTGGATTTCCTACCCTTGACTTACTGTGTGACTTGACTTAACTTACACAAGTTATTGTTTCACCTTTTTACATTGTAATGTAGCTCATTCGAATTTCGCCTTTGACACCTTTTTTTATGGATGAAGTTGGAAATGAAAATTATGTGAGTATAGTAGTTTCCATTCGTCATTATTGTTTTGAAATTATTTTCATCCATACAATAAACTAGCCAAAAGTTACATCCAAACAATTTGTCTACTTCCAATTATCATCCAAAAGTTCATTCATGTTCCATGTTCATCCAAATATTTCATCCTTTTTGTAACTGTCATCCATGTAGATGTGGTTATCATTTGACATAATTGTTTTGGAATTAATTCCATCCATACATTTCAACCTATCAAAATTTCCATCCAATTATTTATCGACTTGTAATTATCATCCAAAAAGTTCATTGATGTTCAACTTTCATTCAAACTTTTCATCCATTTTGTGACTTTCATCCATGTACATATGGAAAAATATTTTCCATGTCATTCTTATGTGGCATAGGAATATTTTAAAAATATTCTATCCACATCATCAAAATATTCCAAAAATATCCATTCCTGCTCATAGTCTCATGTTCATAAGCTCATGCTCATGTGTTCACTTCGTAACATCGTTGTTGTTAGTGGGTCATTTATTCTTCTTTGTCTAATACCCAACACCAAAAGTAAAAAAAGTTCAAATGTTTTAACAAAATTTGATACATGGGTGCTAGAATTGCACTGCAATCCTTTCTTTTGGTTAGATGTGTAAAAGATCTAATGATTGGATTAATGAGTCATTGGAATGCACAAGAGAGAAAGAGATGATGTTCTTTTGTGATGCTTTGTTTTTTGTTTTTAACTTGATGTGTTTTCTTTCTCTCTTTCAAGTTCTAACGTAAGATATGTTTTTTCTCAAATTATTTGGAGGTTGTCAAAGAATTCTTACATTAAAAAGTGTATCAAATTGGTTTGTTTTGATGTTTTAAAGGTGAAAGGTGAAAATGTAATGAAATGGGTGTTAGGATTTTAAAGGCATTTTTGTGTTTGCTTTGTATTTCATTTTCATTCTTTTAAAAATGTATTTACGTGTTGTTTTTTTCTTTTCATTTCACTTTATTGTTTTAAAAAAGTCTTCCAACTTGTGTTATATATATAATTTTGATTGCATGGTGATTGATTTAAGATTTTAATGAAGTGAATTTTAAGGTTTAGGAAATATCTTTGTGTTTACTTTTTATTTCATGTCTCATTTTTCTTCTCAAGAATTTATGAGGTTTTTTAAAAAAATTAATTTGATAAATTATCACTTTTTTAATTTTTTATTCCCCCAACTTCATGTTTTTTTTCTTTTTATGTACGAAGATTTGAATGAATTGAGTGTAGGGTTTTTAAAATATTTTTGCACATTTTTTTAAAGTTCATTTAAAAAAATTAATTTTAAAAAACATTCTTCCTTTATTGCTTTCCTGGGAGGTGAAAGTGAAAATCAAAATAGAGGTGGAAGGAATGGCATGGTGATGACATTTACAACAAGTGAAGATGCAAAGAAAACAAGGAGATCGCAAGCAAAGATTGAATATGAAAAGAATACAGTAGCCAATGTTTTTAATAGGATCAATTAATAGATCAAAATATGAAAGAGAGACAAAGAAATTGTTGAAAGAAAGCTAAAACTCCCCTCTAAATATATGAAGAAATGAAATTCTACTTTCCAAACAAAATCATAAAAATACATTGAAAAACACATCATTTAAAAAAAAAACATCTTCCATCTAAGTTGGTATCATTTAAGCCTTATTTCTTTAAGCTTGAATTCAAAGCATTCAAAACCTTAAACCCCTTTAGATAATTCCACCTTTACTTTACACCACACATATATTAAAAACAAGAAAACTAAAGAATAAAAACACACACACACACACACATCAAGTTTGAAGAGGAAGAAGAAAAATATATCAAGTTCACAAAATGAATAAAAATAAAAATAAAATAAAATCACATAAACACTTTGAAACTTACTTTGTAATTTTAACAAGTAAAAAGTCCATAGGTTTTGAATGAAGTGTATGGATCATCGTTTTTCTTTTCTGCCTTTACGAAAACTAATTTTTCCAAAATGTGGATTGTTTTTGGGGGCTGTGGCCCATACAAAGGCCTTTTTCCTGGAAATTTTTGAAAAAAATAGCCAAAATAGCAAGGTTTGGGACTGGGTTTGTTAGATTTAGAGTGCCTGCTCCTGGGAGTTGCCAAACAGCAGGCAAAGATTACAAATTCAGAGTGCCCCGTTCTGTAGGTCGCCAAACAATAGCATGGTCACAGATTTAGAGCGCTTGCTCCAGGTCGCCAAGCAGCAGCAGGATTACAAATCCTTTTTTACCGTCCTACCTGTCCAATAGCCAAATTTGCCTAGACCCTCATGTGGATGGTTGCCAATGTGTGTGGAGAAAAACCACGATATTCCTTCAAATTCCATACACTTCAACAACAAAAACCGGTATGGATTTTGTTGGACAGTTTTGATTTTATTTTTTCCAGGCACGATTTTTCCTACTGCCCGGTCCGTCGAAAACCCAAAGTCAGGTGGAACTGGCGCCGAGGAGATGCCGGACGGACGAGGAATCGACGGGATCTAGCTTTTTGGATTCCTTCTTGTCATCCGTTTTTACTACGATTATCCATACAGCTACTAGTACCCACTTCCCTAAATCTCTTTGCGGCACAACCCATTTCTCCCGTCTTGGAGCTTCGCGGTCCACACACATACCAAACGAAATTCTCGGCAACGCCCGTCTGCGGCAATCCTGTCTTTGAGCTTTGTCGGAATGGCGATGCTCGCCGTGCCAGCTGCAGCGACGACGTCGATGACAGGCATGCTTAAGGGTTTGAGCTTGACGTCGAGCTCAGGCTCTTCTTACATGACAGGGGATGCCAACAAGTTTGGGGCGGCGGTGGTGGAGAGGAGGAGTAGCAGTGGGTTGGTGGAACAACAAAATGGAGGCGCCATCACCATCGAAGCAGCTCACAAGAAGGGATCCGGAAGTACCAAGAACGGTAGGGACTCCAAACCTAAGATGTTGGGCGTGAAGATTTATGGCGACCAAGCTGCGCAGCCCGGCGCCATCATCGTTCGCCAAAGAGGCACCAAGGTTAGGGCTTTTGTAGTTCCCCCTGGAAACCTTCTTCTTGGTATCATGTTTTGTATGCATCTTGCACTTGTTTCTTCAATTCTTGCTTGCTTGATTCCTGCTTGCTTTCTTGCTTGCTTTCTGCGTGACAGTGTTGTGGCAATACGCATGGAAACTTGGGAGCACTAAATTGCCTTGCATGAGTACAGTTCCATCCGGGAAACAATGTGGGACTAGGGAGGGACTACACCATCTATTCACTGATCGATGGTGTCGTCAAGTTTGAGAAATTCGGTCCTGACAGGAAGAAGGTAATGAGTGCTTGGACACACACATACTCTCCCTCTCTTTCTCTTTCACCATCTATTCACTTATCGACAGTGTTCTCAAGTTTGAGGCATTTGTTCCGGACAGGAAGAAGGTAACGAATGCTTGAACACACACGCACACACACTCTGTGCATGTGAAGCTCTAGAATTTTTTGCAAGAGTTAGGACAACTTGACTTTTGTGTAGTGCTGTTGTGACAGCATCTGGAGGATGTCAGAACTATCATTACAATTGACTCTCTGCCATAGTATACAACAAATGTGGAGAGAGGTTTTCTCTGCAGTTCTGTAGATGTGTACAAAATCCATGCCGCTTGAGTGCTAGCCAACATTGTGACTGGGAGTTTTCCCTTGTTGCTTCTGGAAATGCAACAAACAGACTCTGGATGCAGATTTTGTCTGAATTGTTTGCCCAGGTTTTGGGCTGATTACTATACACACTAATCAGCACCCACTGTCAGGAGATGATGAAGTCAGTGGGTAGTCATGGCAGCTAGCTCGTCACTGCTATATAGTCTTATGCTTTGTGAGCAACTCTTGTAAGGCTATAACTGCACTCACTGTCGACATCATGATATCTTCAAAGTGTTCTTGGTGTGGAGATTTGTCTGCAATTTCATAAATGTATTATGCATGAAATCCAAACAGCTGGCCCACATTTCCATTGATTCCAGTTGCATTGCTAGTGTTATCATGAGGTAAATTGGTAGGAGGCTTTGATTTTGCTAACTGGTTTATGAGTATAGTTAGAAAACCAAACCATTTTGGTTTTATGAAATTTCTTGTGCAATGGGTGCAGATAAGTGTGTACCCAAGGACTGAGGAGAAGGTTGAGAACCCTAATAGTAGGCGAGCGAGGCGACGAGAGTTCTATCGTGAACGTCGGGAACGCCGCAGGGCTTATTTGGAAGGCTCTGATGTGTTTGAGCCAAGCTTGGCAATGGCATCAGCTGAGCCTGCAGTTCAATCAGATGAGAAAGCCCTCTGCTAGTATACAATCTACTTCTTCAATCATAACACTAAAAAACACCTTCATGCTTTTCATTCACCATTTGTTGTTCTATGTGCTTTTTGATGTAAAACTTGGGAGTTTGGTTTTGAAATTTGTGAAGGGATTTGAAGGCAGGAACTGAGGTTTCTATGATTGCACACATCTGTTCTGGCCTTTTTTTTGGTTTTCTTTTGACAATTGTTATATCATTTCAACAAAGTATTTGTCACCTAGTGATGGTCTTTTCTGCCTCTTGAGCCTTCTGACACAACTCATGTAATGCAAGACTAGGTAACTCTGAGATTTGGATGCTGTATCTGACCACATTGTATTCATGCTGGGATGTAGTACAAACATTGAGACCTGCTAAAAAAACAGCTTGTCTTGATTAGACTTGGTGACTGGAATTGCTGGTCTTCCTTGAACTCTGGGATGGAGGTTTTGCAACTGTCTGCTGTCTATAACCTCCTGGTAACATTGGACAAACCTCAGTATTATGATAGCTCTGTCTTCACAACTGATAGCATGCAGTCTCCATTCGACAATCTTCTTATAGTGAGAGTTTCAAAACCCATTTTGTCCTCAGAAGATCATCTTCTTATAGTTCTATGTCAGTGCTTTTGTGTTGTTTCTCTCTCTTTTCTTGTTTGGGTTTTTTTTTCCCCTTTCTTCACTGTTGTTTTGGGTTCCTTGTTGTTGTTGTTTTTGTCTCCTCTGTTATTTAGGGTCAGGTCTTCCCTCTCTCCTATTTGCTCATGGGAGCAACAAGTCAACTGTGTTTCCCTTGAGCATTTGGGAGACAGACTTCACCTGTGCAAAGATTTTGTTGTCCTACAATGCTGTTGTTCTGACATCAATTCTCAAAAGTTGTCAGCTGATTTTAGCATATACCCAACAACTTTGTAGTATCTGGCCTGCAGAAATCATTAGAGCAAAGATATGAAGGATTGACATCACTTGAAGGATATTGCCAAGTTGCATTACTGCTCTGCCAACCATTGCTAAGCATCTCATCAATGGATTCCACTGCACGTTCATATTTGATCTGAAGAGTGGCAATCTGGAGTGCTCTTGATGCAGAGCAAAGGTTGACACACTTCTATTTGGAAGTTACCATCCTTGGAGTTTGTATACCTGTATAATTTTACCATTAGCAATGGCTTCTTGTACTTTCCCTGCCTTTTTGGTTAGTGCATATGAGAGAGGTTTTCATGTTTTTAATCATTGGTGTTTTCATCCATTGGATCTTATCTTTGTTCATCTTCATTTCATCCAATGTCTATCAGGTTCCAATTTTTTAACCTGTGTTTTGGCCATTGTTTGCCAAATTCAACTTTCCTATTTTGTTACCTTTTGGCCTTAATTTCATCTTTCTATTTGTTGGATTCAACTTACCAAGATCCTATTTTCCCCCACCTTCATCTCATTCAATGTTTTTCTTGGCTTTCAGCTTCTTGGATCTTATCTTTCCTGGCCTCATTTTCATTTGTTGTCTTCCCCCAGTTTTGAAATTTCATGTATCCTATCCTTCATAGAATCCATACTGTCGAATGCCTTTGTGAATTCAACTTTCTTGGACGCTATTCTTCACATTATTCATTTCATCCATTGTTTTCCTTGAAGTTCAATATTTTCAGATCCTCTCTTTCTTGGCCTTCATAAAAGTCCATGGATGCTTTAGATTTTGACTTTCTTGAATCCTCTCTTTGATGGCTTTCATTTCATGCATCTGTCTTGGATTTGACTATCTTTTATCATATCTACGTTCGTATCAACTTTGTTCCTTCCCAAACCCAACTTTCTTGAAATTTTCATCTTCTCCCATACCCAACTTTAGTGAAAATTTCATCTTCTCTAGTGCACATATCTACCAATGATTTTTTTTTCAGATTTCATTTCATCCATACTTTTCTGCAAATTCAACTTTCCTAAATATTTGATCTTTCCAAACCCACATATCATCTAATAAACCCCTAAATTTTTTCATCCATTGTTTAACTTTCTTAACCCACAACTTATTATGTATTGTATTGAATATAGATGAAAAGCCTTCTCGAGGGCTTATTCATTTCATTTCCCAGTTTGTTTCAAGCCATAATAGTTTCATTTCATAGTAGTTTTGGCATGTTGGAACATCAATAAAGGTTGGGATGCAGCATGCATGAACAAGGAAGAATACTCTTTCACATCATGAGAATATTTTTAAATGGAATTTGTCAATGTGGAAGCAGATTTTTTGACAACATAAAATATTTCGACACATTAGATGAATATCCGAATATTTTGCAATGTCATCCATGTACATGTCATCAAGCAGAAGTGGCTTGCTTGCAATACAAACGAACTAAAGGACTTTATTTTGTCACCTCAAATTTTTTTTAGAGAAAAATATGTCATTCATCTACATGGTTTTGGTGGCCGATGTCAAATTAGAATGGTTTATAGTTGCATTGACACAATGTCGAGTTTTGAAAAGATCATTAGATATGATTGTGTTTTGTATATTTTTAAATATCTTGTGAAAAAGATATTCAAACAGTTCTGATTACAATAATGTAAAACGACTAATGAAAGAAGATAAAATGATAAGTTGAGTAATATAGATGTATAAGTTTTTCTATAACAAAAGATTGTTAGCTATCTATCCTCATTAATGTGTTGCACGTCATGTAAAAAGAGCGCATGAAAAAAGTTAGGTGATATGATATGAAAATATTTCTAAAAGTTATCAATGTCATTCTCAAAAGAACCATAATTATTGTTGTCAATATTGAATCCAGTGGGTTTGTTGCCGTTGTAAAACATTAATACAATTTTGACTTTATATTATGATAGAAATGTTACAATGTTCAAAACTCTAGAATTAATTTAACGTACCACTTTGGTGTGAATCAACTATGACATGGTGTGAAATGTGTATTTGATTAAAAAACTTTTATATATTTTATCATTCCAAACCATTTCATTTTATATGCAATGATGTTTCATTATGAGGCCCCTGCTATCAACTTATTACACCTTGTATTGGATAAACAAACATGTTTGGTAGAACAAATCTTGTTGAACTCTTAAGCACTTAGACTTGTACCTTGTAATCAGAAAGAAAAATTCCTTGTATACAAAGTAGAGGTTAGATATTGGTTAGCAAAAAATTGCTGACAAGATTATAATATCTGTGACTATGATTTGTATGTTTAACCCAAAGTTTTTGAATAATTTACGATAGATTACAAGAGATAATCAATGGTTAATATAGCCAACAAGTCAGAATTATAAAATGCAAATCTTGAAACAATTTGATTACTTATTGGGAATATGATGAACCCCTTTGGGGCATTTTTGGGTTTAATATTATAATATATATAGTATAATTGTTTCAAAAGTATGGTACATTTAATTTTTGATATCAAATTTGGTTTGGGGCCTTATAATTAATAATTTTACAAAATTAATGATATATAATATTATTATTTTAAAATAATAATTTTCATTATTTATATTGAATGATCCATGGGTATATTTGTAATATACATTGGTATAATAAGGCCATTGTCTTGTTTTGACTGCAAAAATTTTAAAGTTTCATTGGTCATTAAAATAGTCAAATTTAATAGAATTAAAAATATGGCCCATCTAGTTACGCTTGTCTTTCATGTGAATATGATTACTTGTCAAAATCTAAATTTACGACACTTTTATTACATATTTGTTAAAAAACTCATTTTAAAAAATTAATCACATAATATCCAAACATAGTTCAAACTATGTGAAATGACATGGTTTAGTATACCTTCAAATTTCATAAATATTAAAAATCATTTTTGAAATATATTTGTGTCTTTTAATACATAGGTACACTACATTTGTTTTCACAAATATATTCCAATCTCCCACTTAATAAAATGAAATGAATAAAAAAAATTATAATTTTTTTTGTTTGGATTATATTCTAACATAATATGCAAAAATATTGTGAAAATCTTTCAAAAACTTGAGGTGGGATACATTCATACATGCACATCTTTAGAAAGTAATACAATGCGACACCCTAAAGGGGTCATCTATTAGAAACAACTTGAAAACAAACAAGAAATGAAAGATTCAAGGTTCATAAAATGGAACAATTGTATTAACTAACAAGAAAATTACAAAGGTTGTATGCTTCAAATGCTACAATCACAAAACTATGACTTGTAACAAGTAACAAAGCTTGAAGATTTTATGTGCACTCAAAAACCATGAAAGGAAAGAATGTAAGATTACTCAAAATCATTCCATTATATACTATCTCCTAACCCTAAAATAGCCACCACTTAACCCTAACCTAGTCACCACCAAACCTTAACCTTAGCCACCGCCTAGCCCTAGCCGCCAGTTAACCCTAACCTAGCCACCACCAAGCCCTAAGTAGTTTCCACTTCTAAACCCTAACCTAACTATTACAAGGATGTGAATACTATTCATCCTTTTGATGAATGTTTAACACATTCATCAATATTGAGAATTAGAAACAAATAGTATTTTTAACACTCCCATTCTATGAAGTTTCTAATTCGAACATGGTTATCTAATTGTTATGTCATTCTTTTGGTAATGCCTTAGTAAGCACATCCACCACCATGTCCTTTGTTGAACAATTTTCAAAGGTAACTTCACCATTTTCAATTCGTTCTCGAACAAAATGATGTTCCACATCAATGTGTTTTGTTTGAACATGTTATGTGGGATTCTTCGTCAATGATATTGCATTTTGGTTGTCACATTGAATCACCCAATCCGCATCACAATGTCCAACCAAATCTTGGGGTGGTAATCCTTCGAATCGTAATTTGAATTGCAAAGTGCCTTGTAAGTATCGAAGAATGTGTTTGACCACAATCCAATGTTCTAGGCTTGGATTGGCCATGTTTATTAGATAAGCCAAATCCGGCCAAGTACACAACATGGCATACATCAAGGATCCCATAGCTTGTTGATAAGGAACCTTCACCATCTCAACATCCTTATTCTCATTCTTTTTCAATTTTGTCTTGGGATCAAGTGGCATTCCCATGCCTTTGCAATCCTCCATGTGAAAGCATTTAAGAATCTCTTTGAGATACCCAATTTGGTTGATGTAAAAAAAACATTGTGCACGATCCCTTTCCACTTCCATGCTAAGGAAGAAATGTGAGTCGCCAAGATCTTTCATTTCGAACTTTTGAGAAGGTTCTTTTTTCACTTGAAAAAGTTTGTCCTTATAGCACACCAAGATGAGATCATAAACATAAACGACAATGAAAAAGTTGACATTGTTAGAAATATTATTCGTTTCTAATTCCCAATGTTGATGAATGTGTTAAACATTCATCAAAAGGATGAATAATATTCACATCCTTGTAGTAGTTAAGTTAGGGTTTAGAAGTGGAGATTACTTAGGGTTTGGCGGCGGTTAGGGTTGGGGTTTGGTGGCTGCTAGGGTTAGACGATGGCTAGGGTTAGGGTTTGGTGGTTGCTAGGTTAAAGTGGCGGCTAGGGTTAGGGTTTGGCGGCGACTAAGTTAGGGTTAAATGGCGGTTATTTTAGGGTTTGGAAATATTATATAATGGACTGGTTTTGAGTTGTCTTTCATTCTTTCCTTTCATGGTTTTGAGTGCACGTAAAACCTTCAAGCCTTGTTAGTAGTTACAAGCCATAATTTTGTGATTGTAGCATTTGAAGCATACAACTTTTGTGATTTTTTGTTAATTAATACGATTGTTCCATTTCATGAACTTTGAATGTTTCATTTCTTGCTTGTTTTCAAGTTGTTTCCAATAGGTTATGGGGCCACACCAAGTAAGAGAAAGGGCATTGTGTTAGAACAAGAAATAGTCTAGGGTTTAGCTTGTATAACATAGAAAGGGAAAATCCTTTTGAAGGAAGGCTTTTAGTTTGCAAGGTTACAAAGAGAGTAGAAGTCCATTTTTAAGTGAGTGAGAGGTGTGGAAGAGATTTTTTCAAAGTTTTAAAAGTTTTTCAAGCGTGAAAAACTTGTTTTTCAAGTTTTTGAAAGTATCAAGTTTCAAGGTGAAAGTGTGTGGAAGAGAGTTCCTCGATTCATTGAAAGTTTGAGGGAAGGCTTTTAGTTTGCAAGGATGCAAAGAAAGTAGAAGTCCATTTCTAAGTGAGTGAGAGGTGTGGAAAAGATTTCTTCAAGTTTTTTGAAAGTATCAAGTTTTAAGGTGAAAGTGTGTGGAAGAGAGTTTTTCGATTCATTGAAAGTTTGAGGTGTGTAAAAGAAAGGTCTTTGTGTTGTTGAAAATGTGAAGTTTCAAGTGTGTCAAAAAGAGTTTTTCGCATTGTTGCAAGTTTCAAGTGAAATCTTAAGCTTGTGTAATAAAAGATTTGCAAGTGATAGAAGTTTTTTTTTTCATTTCAAGTTTACAAGAGGGGTCAAAGATTTCTTCCAAAGCTTTCAATCTTTTGAGAGAGTGTTTGTTGTACCATTTGTGTTCAAAATGTCTTCTTTTCAAATGGAATCCTTGAAAGTCATGGAAAAGTTTCATGGTGGCAACTTTCCCCTTTGGAAGTTCAAAACGCGCATGATGTTTTCCAAACATGGGCTTTGGAAAATTTGTTGATGGGAGTGCCACCTTGCCAAGTGAAGAAGTTGCAATGGCCGATTACAACGAAAAAGTGACCAAGGTTTTTGCATTGCTTTGTGAACATCTCACGGACGCCCAACTTGCACACATTCAATATTGTGAGAATGTGAGAAGTGCGTGAGAGGCTCTTTGTGGTGTGCATGAAGCTAAGACCATTCACAACAAATTGTTCCTTCGAAGGAAATTCTTCACCATCAAAATGTAAGAAGGAGATGACATGCTTGTGCACATCAACATGGTGAAAGCCCTTGTGGACCAACTACGTTCCATCGAGGTGAACATTATAGATGAAGATGTTTACATGGTACTCCTCATGAGCCTTCCTGCATCCTTTGATAATTAAGTAACAAGCTTGGAGTTCATGTCCATGAAACATGTAGACCTTCAATTCATTGTAGCAAGGTTGCTTCACGAAATGTCCAAAAGAAAAGAATGTGAGAGTTCCGAGACTTCTGCATTAGTCAACAAAACTCATAAGTCAAACAAAAAACTTTGTTTCTATTGTAAGAAACTCGGACATTTTGTGAGAAATTGTTTGAAGAAGAAAAATGATGAAAAAGAAAAAGCAAATCAAACTTATGAAGATCACGAACAAATGTTTGTTGAGGCATTGAGTGCCAATAATCATACCACGTATGATTGGATTGTCAATTCCGGTGCAACGCAACACATGACATTCGAACAAAAATGTACGAACGCATTTCCCCAAGGAGGGTGTTCATGGTCGATGACATCGTTTTGGAGGCCATTGGCAAGGGGAGAATCAAAGCCACAATGCAAGTGGGAGGCCAATTGACACACACAACCATCACAAGTTCTTCATGTTCCAAAAATGAAGAATAATTTCATTTCCGTGAGTAAACTCATTTTGGAAGGTTTCAAAGTGGAGTTTGACAAGGATGGTTGTAAGGTCAATGATGCTTGAAGAGTTGTTGTGGCGCAAGCACGAAGGGACAAGAACTTGTACCTTTTTAATGTCAAGGTGTGTAAGGACATGGCACACATTGCAAATTCTTTGGAGGAAAGTGCAATGCTTTGGCATGAAAGACTTGGCCATCTCAACATGGCAAGCCTTAAGGAGTTAGATGCCATGGTGGATGGCATGAATTTAAAAGAAGTGTCGTTGCATCACATTTGTGAAGGATGTGTCAAAGGCAAACATCAAAGAACATCATTTCTGAAGGACAAAACAACGAGGGTTTCACAACTTTTGGAGATTGTGCACACTAATGTGTGCGGGCCAATGAAGACTACATCGCATGGTGGAGCGCAATACTTTCTCACTTTCATTGACGATTTTTCAAGGAAAACTCATGTTTATCTTTTGAAGGTGAAAGGAGATTCGTTTGAAAAATTCAAATAATACAAGGTGTTGGTGGAGAATGAAATTGGTCGTAAAATCAAAGTGCTACGATCCAACAACGGAGGAAAATTTGTGCCTAAAAAATTTGATGCATTTCTTGCGGAATGTGAAATTGAATGATAAACAAATGCGCCCTATTGCCCACAACAAAAAGGTGTTACGGAACGTGCCAATAGAACCATCATGGAATGTGCAAGAAACATGATTCTTGCACAAGGGTTGAAACTTGAATTTTGGGGCGAAGCGGTGAACGCGACAATGTACATCAAAAATCGATGTCCAACCAAGGCTCTTGATTCCAAAACCCCTCAAGAAGTGTGGAGTGGTAGGAAACCCGATGTGTCTCATTTGAGAGTTCTTGGTTGTAAAGCCTTTGCACATGTCCTTGATGAAAATAGGCCAAATTAGAGTCCAAGTCCATGCCTTGTGTGATTTTAGGATATTACGAAGGCACCAAAGCGTATCGCTTGATGTGTGTGAAAACCTAGATAATCATCAAAAGTAGAGATGTCGTGTTCATTGAAGGGTCAAAGGAAATAGGTGGTGTACCTCATTCCGAGAAAGAAAAAAATGTAGTTGTGCATGAAGAAGTTGAAGGAGAATAACCATTAACCTTTAGTCAAGATACACCTTTGAATGAAACAAGGATGGAAGGTGTGCAAAGTGAATCCACACTAAGTTCTTCATCGAAAGAAAAATTTGTTGTTTCCAATGATATTGAACCTTCACAAGATGTGTCGAGGGAAAGACCTCAAAGGCAACAAAGCGAATGGCCTCGGGATTAGTGGATTGCTACCAAGGAGGTGGAACGCACCACCATTGCATTTTTGGAGGAGCCCCAAAATATTGAAGAAGCATTGACATGTGAAAATTCCAAGGAGTGAAAGTGTGCGATGCGAAAAGAATATGATTCCCTCATGACAAACAACACATGGACTTTGGTATCACTTCCTGCCGGTAGGAAACCCATTTCTTGCAAATGGGTGTTCAAAATCAAACAAGGCACAAATGGGGAGGTGGAACGCTACAAGGCCAGATTAGTGGCAAGGGGTTTTACCCAAACATATAGAGTGGATTACAACGAAACTCTTGCACCTGTCCCAAAGTTTACATCTATTCATTGTATTCTTGCATTGGCGGCCTTAGAAGACATGGAGATCCATCAAATGGACGTGAAAACCACATTTTTCAATGGCGAGCTTAAAGAGGAGATTTACATGGAACAATCTCAAGGGTTCGTGCACCAAGGAGGTGAACATCTCGTGTGTAAACTTCACAAGTCCTTGTATGGTTTGAAACAATCTCCAAGGGCATGGAATCAAAAGTTAGATGTGTTTATCAAAAGCATTGAGTTTATGAAGAGTGAGGCCGATCCTAATGTGTACGTTACACAAGTGGGAGATGTGAAGTTTTTCATTGTGGTCTATGTGGATGACCTCATATTGGTGTGCAACGATCAAAACAAACTTTTGCAAATCAAAGAGGAATTGAATCAAAAGTTTGAAATGAAGGACCTCAAGGAGTTGCATTTCTTTTTGGGGATGGAGGTGGAAAGGAATCGTGATGAAAGACTCCTACGCATCAACCAAATCAAATACCTCAAGGAAATATTCAAGCGTTTTCGAATGGAAGAATGTAAGCCCATTGGAGTTCCATTGGATCCCAAAGTGAAATTACAAAATAATGCGAATGGAAACGATGAATCAAAGGAATTTCCATATCAACAAGCGGTTGGGTCCTTGATGTATGCCATGTTGTGCACACGACCTGACTTGGCATACCCAATAAGTATGTTGAATCAACACATGGGGAACCCTAACATGGAGCATTGGATGGCCGTTAAACGAATCTTTCGATATTTGCAAGGTACGTTGCAAATGAAATTATAATTCGGTGCAACACCATCCAAGGAAGTGCTTGGATATTGTGATGCGGATTGGGGTGGTGATCTTGAAGATAGGAGGTCCACCA
>Ga0116227_10001076_pt1 | contig 58877 bp, 42 predicted proteins | sample S1TSphgellanicum_FD_89693 | JGI IMG/M metagenome (GOLD analysis project Ga0116227, IMG submission 89693) | Host-associated microbial communities from peat moss isolated from Minnesota, USA - S1T2_Fb - Sphagnum magellanicum MG | ecosystem: Host-associated > Plants > Peat moss > Unclassified...
GTGAAAAAATTAAAATAAAAAAAAAAAAAAAACCCAAAAAAAAAAAAAAAAAACAAACAAAGGTCCGGGTAGTTTAACGGACACAGAAAACAAAACCATCAAAAAAAAAAAAAGGTCCGTGCTGGCCTGGGCAGTGCCCGGAAACTGCCCGGACAGACAGACAAACAGACAGACACTATAACTTTAATATATAAGATAAGATGGAAATCTTTTTGTATAAGTTGAAATCATATTTTTCAGGTCAAAAATGGATGAAATTTTGCGAATTAAAAAAACATAGTAATAGTAATTAAAGTCATAACTACAATTACATGTGAACCATGTTTTGACTAGCTACATTAAAAATAAAAAAATAACATACAACTATTTTCTATGTCTTGGATGCATGGTGCATTTGGCTATTTGAATTTTGACAAAGTTTGAATTTAGGTCATAATAGAAAATACACATTTTGAAGTATTTCAAACATATATAGGTATATAGGTTTTCAAAATACATGTTGTTTAATTAATTAGTAATTCTGATGGAAGGGCCAACCCATTTAAGTACAATTTCTTTTTATAAGGTGGTGATTTTGTGCAATATGTGGCTAGGGCACATTTAGAGTTCCAATAACCTAGAAAACTTTATGAGATTATTTTTTAAGTATGCTAAGGGAAAGTCACATATTTAATTTTTAAAATACACATGTGACCATTGATAATCTACCAATTATTTTTGAGAATTTGTTGATAAGTACCTAGTACATTCAATACCCAAATATTGTTTTGTTAACTTTTTGAATATGTGACAAGTGAAAAAAATGCAATGAATATAAAGGTGCAAAATACACAAGGTCCATGCCAAGATCACATTTATACTAATTTGACTTAGGTTTTAACACAATTGCATTTTGAGATCATTTCATTTATGGGTTCACCATGTAGTAAAATATGCCATTGGGGGATACATTTTGTTTTTTTGGAATTTTTTTATAAATTAAACCTTAGTATATATTGAAATTATGATTTTTAAAATTCCAATGGTCAATGAGAAGAATTCTTTTAACTTCATTGCATACTATTAAAAACCGCATATTTTATATTGAAAATAGGACTTTAATTAGATTTTTGATATTCTCAAGTTGATGGAATTCTACAATGTATTTATATATTTTCAAAATTTTCATATTATGATCATAGTCTATAAAAGGTTTAATGTAAATGTATAATTTTTGAAAAATTCAAAGACCACCCAATTCAATTAAAACATGTACTTGCCATGTTTTTTCATATATTAAAATTCTTCAGACTCCATGTGTGACTTTCCATAAACTCAATGTAAGGGACCACAATCTCATGATGAAATTCAAAGAGGTTTTGAATAAGTTTTTCTTAAATGTTTATCCCAAATTAACTATCATTGTGACAACTTCTAGGATATTTTTTTGACATGCTTTACCATGCTTATGCCCTTATTTAAACATGTCAAGATTTTTATTATTTAAAGTAAGATTAAAATCTCAATTGAATCAAAATTGCAAATGAATGAAATATAATAAAATCCTTTCAACCTACACAAACTTTCTTCCTTATGAGCATTGTGAAAGTTTCAAACCAAATGATCATTAGTATAAAAGGTGTGTTCATAGTACAATGTAAAAAGAAATAGTAACAATTTGATAGTTTTCATTGCAACATATTTTTAATCTAGCTTTAAAAATATTTGGAGAAGATTTTGTGGTTGAAACGTGCAATTAAAGGTGGATTACATTTTTAACTATCATTATGTTATGAAATTGGTGCATATATGAACAATTCAATTGTCAATCAAATACATTTGGGTGCATTCATTTTTTGAAAAGCCATCTTTCGTGTGACCACTACTTAAATTTGGAGGTTTTATGCCTTCAACATGAATGCATTGTTAGAATTGTGTAATTTTTTTCATGAAGCTTTTCATTATGTATTGATAATTATGTTGTCAAAATACAAAATAAAAGATGATAACATAAAAAATATGGGATACAATAGCACAACAATGTGTTTGTAACAACTAGTCTTTTTACTACTTAATGGATTCTTAAAAAGTTTTGAAATCTTTATTTATGATATATTTATGGGATTTTTTAAAGATAAAACTTTCACATAATACTATAATGCAACAATTTTTTTGAGTCATAAGAATAAAAATAAAATTTTGGCAACTTATAAATCATGATTTTGAGAATATTTTCCCAAAATGACCAATCATGTTGTGCCATTAGAAAGTCACGCCATTTCCTTGCAATGATGAAATTCATTTGTAGTATGAATTTTGAAAAGTTTTGATTTTTAAAGTTATATTGGTATTTTTCAAAATTTAAATACTAGAGAAATACTAACTAAAATCAAAAGATGAAAATCATATTTTACATGATCTTTTCATATATTTAACTTGTCATACATCCATATTTAATTGTCAAATTTCAATTAATTAATATTAACATATCGAAAACTTTTATATAGAATTTGACACTAGACATGAAGGATAATATTTTATGACCTACCTTTAAAGAACTTTCACTTAAATGTTTTACTTAATTTTCAAAATATATTATGCAAGCCAATGGTCAAACTACTCTTACATGTGTGTTTATTCATATTTCTTTAACTAACCTTACTTCTTAGTAAAAAGGGAAATACAAGTATTTAAAAGGGGAATAAACTTTATATTGGCTACATGCTAAACAAGAAAGTATAAAATTTGAAAAAAATTCCTATATTTTTGTAACCTATTGAAACTAGTGATTTTTTTTGTGGTGATTTTTTTTTTCATTTTTGATAAATCTCATTTTTTTGAAAAGAAATTGCAAAAAATCACCTTAACTACTTGCAACATGAAAAGCACCGTAAATTTTTTTTTTTCATATCTTGAATATTGTCAAATTTGGCAAAATATTCTCATGGATGATCACCACTTAAGAAATATCGATTGTGGTCTTTATATATTGAAAATTGTAAAAACAATTCCTCCAAATTTGATACCTTTGGAGCATTTTTTCCACAAAAATAATTTTACCTTGTTACATTAAAAACATTTTGTTGATATGAAGCTAAAATTTGCCCTATAACAAATTAGTAGAAACATACATGAATACTTTTCATTATATGGATTTGAAAATATGAAAGAACATCAATTCAAAACACTTTACTATAAATCCCATTGAATCAAAAATTGAAAAAATAAAAATCTACAACGTTTTCTTATATTAAGTCACTACTCTTTGCAAAATAAACAAAACTAAGATCCTACCAATAATACATGTTCTTTTTGGGTTGTTTGATTCCATAATCCCTTGTCCCCTTCCACATTTTATTTTGGATATATGAACCATGTGGATGAGTTCCTAGGTATTATTTAGTAGGTCCATTCATAGTTAGGGTCTCACAACAAAAACAATGACACAATGAAAACAAAACACAAGATAGTGTCCTATGTCATTAGGGAAAATGAATGTTATTAGATGTTAAAACAATGAAAGGTGGCTATATATGTTTAATCTTTCAACCATGAAGTGCTAAATTATTTGAATTTTTTTTGAATGTCTTGTTGAAGTATAAATCAATAAGGAATGTTGCACTTTAGCTAGGACATTTTTACAATGATAATCTTTCATTTGGAATGCCAAAGTCTTACCAAAAAATCAAATAATGTTTTTTTGTATCCACATATTTTTATACTTCTTTCCAAACCTTTTGAATGTAATCTAATTTATTACAAAATTTATTACAACTACCCATTTTTAATGGAATTATTTTTTTATGAAGAATATTTGAAATGTTTGCATCAATTCCACAAAATATAATGTTTTACACTAATAAAATTTTATGCCACCACATGTAGAACATATTTTATTTTATTTTTGCTTAAAATATGAAGCAATTTGAATAAATATTTTTTTTCCTATTGATTCCTTTTCAACATTCTCACAAAATGAAACATAGTTTTTAAACTAGGTTTCATAACACTTAAGCACATGTTTTAATCATCAAAATAATGATTATTTTTTAGCATATTGATCATAATGTATATTCTTGTATGTTATATAGTAAGTCATAATGATCAATGAAAATTAAGGTTTATCTTGATGATTTTGCAATTTGAAACTTTCCTTTTATGTACCCCAAATGTGATTACACCCTTTTGAAATCTTGATGTAGTTGAAGTATGTCAAATGTTTTGAAAGACTATTAAAATCATGCCTTCATGTCTTTTTATACACATGGATATGGATAGTGAACAAATGAAGTTTTACATGTATACAATTTGGTCCCATTTTTGGAAATTTTAATGTTGTTATTTTTACATAGCTTTTTGTGGTTTGACTAAAATTACTATAAAATCAAAATTCTCTCAATACATATTATTGTGCTTACACCCATCAATCTTTAAGTAGTCTTTTAAAGATTTAGTGTGTCAATTGAAATTCTATGTTCCTCTTCAAGGTGTTTAACTTTTTCAAGCTTTAGGCAAAATAATTCATATAGGACTTTAGAATTCTTCATGTTTGTTAAGCTTCTCTTCTAACTTCTAGCTCCTAATTTACAATGTAGGTTCTAGTAGGACATTATACTGCCCCCCATCAAATTTCATGATTGCCAACATGGAACCATGTGTGATTTTGCATAATCATGCAATTATTCTACAAAGAAGAACCCACATTCATGTTCTATTATAGGACCAAAAAACCAATATTTATGTTTTACAACAAGGAGTAAAATTCAAGCTTGATAGCATGTTGGTGCAATAGCAACTATTTATCAATATCCTACTTCTAAGCACATGCTACAACTTCTTTACACTAGAAGAAAAACTTAAATTTACAACTAGTGTTTGTGGCTACTTTTTAATCATAGGCAACATTTTGCAACTAAATAGGTCGAGCTAAGCAAGCAGGTTGGTAGGCCTAAGTAGGTTTATATGTAAGTTCAACCTATTTACCTAGGCTAAAAGTACATAACTACCTAGGTAGGTAGGTAGGTCCTACCTAAACTAAATACATGCTTAAGCAAGTAAGTAAGATTTACTTACCTACCTACCTAAACTAAATACATAAATTAGTAGGTAGGTAAATAGTTATGCCAACCTTAACAATGAGTTTTGTTGGTTACTTCTAATGCAATCATGTTTCAACAATGTTATTACAATATGCAATATCTTGCATTGTGCCATGTTACTTCATGAGTTTGGCCCTTAAATGAACCTACTAAATTACAACATGGTTTATCCTATAAAAATAAGTTTGAAATATTGAAGTAAGTTAAGCAAATCACCAAAATGACTAGATTTTATGGGTAAACAAATGTAATTTGAAGCTACATTATCTTTCTATGTAGACACATTAATGACCCACAATTGGACTGAAAATATCAGCCAATGATAACATATCTTCACTTGCAATGAATGTTCATGTCAAAATTGGTATTGTGCAATAATTTGATTTTTCAAATAACTAATGATTTTAACTCTTTACAAATTTCAAAATTGAACAATTGCAATACAACCAAGGCTACTAAATCTACTTCTAAAATCGAGTCCTAGATTGTTGAATTGCAAAAACCTTCATATTTGCAATGGCACAAAAAACATTCTTACAACCTTTCACAATGACGAATGCCCTTAACAAAATTTGGCTTTGGCACAATCTCATATGTTTTGTGTTTGTCACTCTTTTATGCATTAGAAACCTTGAGTGCATTTTAAAATCTAATATGAAGAACAAAGAAAATTTAAATCCTTATTATAGTAATGTGAAACTAGAGATCTTTTGTTTTCAAATTATGTCAAATTTGCAAATACATCTAATGGTGCCCCCATTTCATAAGTCATCATGGTGTGTGAATGATGTAACCCTAAAAATCTCTTTTATTGCAAGTGAACACAACAAGAAGGAAAAGAAGATAGGAATGGATTGAATCCTAGGTCAAAAACCAACCTAAATCTTCATTTAATTACAAACTTAAGTTTATTTCAATGACCAAATAGCACCTAACAAATTAGATGTCATAGGAAATAATGGAAATTTGGTGGTTATGATTTTTTTAAATGGATGGAGTTTTGATCTTTGAAGAAGAATTGATACTCATTGTTTGATAAATGTGTTGATGATTGTGAAAGGACCTTAACACTTTTGGTGGCCCAAGTTAACTTGCTAATGCAAATATTTGAAAATCCATTTGGTTTTCTGTGGAAACAACCAAAGACTTATGTTTATTAAAATGAAATTTGAAATGTTGATTTTGATGGCTCCAATCTTTTTGTGTTGAAATTGTAATTTATGAAAAATTCAAATACCTAAATTATTATTATTATTCTTATGTGATGATGATGATATTTTCAAATTTACTTAACCCCTTTTTAAAAGGTCAATGTCAACATACGTGTATTGTAAATGAATTGGAATGTTGATGCTGTGAAAATCTATATTTGGTTTTACACTTCATGAAAATCAATTTTGTGTGGAACAATGTCCAAGGAATATTGACAATTAGTTACATGCTAGCCAATTTATTTGTCCAAAAAGTAATTCAAATTCTAAAGAAAGGGAAATGAATTGTTCAAAAATTTGTAACTCCAAGTTAGCTCCAATAGGTGACAATCGAAACATTTTACCCCTTTGACTGAAAGGTTTTCCAAGTTGGTAACTTATAAATGGTTGATAGAAAAAATTTCCCTAAGCATTGGTGGAAAAGCAAAAATGTATGCCTGAATCATATGTACTCATACATTTGTTACTCGTAGGTGTGTTGAAGGAGGTGAATACATGAACACCCACTAAATCAATGGATTGATTGTAAACACATTAACCGAGACCAACCATCAATGTCTAGAAGAATCCAAATTTGATTCCAAAAGCATTAAAACTATAAATAATTTAATTACCTATGAAATGTGGAATTGTAAACCTACATATTAACCAAGCACTTGCACCTACACCCAAACATGAAATAATGGGAGTTCGATGATCATCCAAAATTTCATGTCAAAGAATAATGGATCAAATGTGATGGTGCAAACATTTTAAATTTGTTTTAAAAGTTGAATTGAACTATTACAAGGAGATATAAACATGAACCAAGGTAGTAGATGTAAAATTAGCTTCAAATGTTGTTGTGAAGGAATGTTGTCAATGTTGACATAAGCTAAAATATCTAAAAGAAACCTTAGTTATTGCATAAGTGAAAACTTAAAAGCATAAAATGTCAAAGTCACAAATGTTCAAATCCCTAGATTGGTGGGTCAATGGGCCATTGTGCAATTTAGAAATAAGAAACATAAACCTATTGATTAATTAAAACACCTTTTGAATTATTTAAGGACCTGGGCCCCAAAGATGCCTTAGATTTATTTTTTTAATCATTCAAAATAAAAAAATGTAAGAGAATCTAAAAAAGAAAGGAAAAAACATAAAACATAGAAAATACAAAACAATGGACAAACCACGTGGACATCTTTCAACCTCACATAATAATTCACATGCTTGTCATCTTTTAACAACAAATCTTGAACAATAGATGATACAAAAGACAAATGATCACATTTGAATTTTGTACACCCAATATTTTTAAATCATTTGAAAATTTGCCAAACAAGAATATTGGCATGTGTGCCTAATGGAGATTGTGCAACTTTGCAAAGTTGTGTTGATAAGTCTATTGTTTATGGCTAGGAAGTATTAATTCATTTATGAAACCCATCTATGAAGCCATTAACCACAACCTATGATGAGTCTATGATATCATGGGTCATTAGTGATAAAACATAACATTGTATGTGATATGAGAAACATGGTTGATGCAATGACCATGAAATCCTTTCAAAAATTACAATGGTTGTGTTAAAAATGTTGATTTTGACACATAAAAAACGCATATGAGAATGATAAAATGAATGGTCAAAAGTGTGATTCTTAGTAATTTGGGAAAACAAAACAATTTGTAACATGAAGTGAAACTAATTTACCACATGAAATTAAAGTAATCATTAACACAATCACCCATGGGCATCACAACAAATTTTGTAATGATATACATGCAACTAAACATAAATAATACTAAAAACCTGAGGTTGAAAACTAAGTCAACTATGGACATGTATTGAAAAATCAATGTTTTATTAACAATGAAAAAAACATTGCAATTAACAAGTTAAACAAAATTGTGCATGTTATTATGATCTATAATGAAAAAACAACAAAGACAATGATGACTTATGCAAAAAATAAAAATAAAATTCACCTTGACAATTTCAAAATAAACCTGAAGCCTAAAATCCAAAAATCCACACAATGTAAACACAACAACAATAACATAAAAGCTACAACATTAGTCATGAGCACAAGTATAGAAAAGGAAACCTTAAACTAACATTACTTGAATAAGGTAATTTGAGGTGAAGATTGATGCCAATGTTGACATAGATGTAATAGTCCCTCAAAGATGTTAAATATCTCGTAACGAACATTGTTTAGTGTCAATGTGGCATGTTATGTTTTGACACAAGGTTCGAATAGTTTGACCATATAGCTTGAGATTAAATAGAAACTAACATTATCTTTACACAATGCTAAAAACTATCCTAGTAGTAGGTATCCTCTACTAGAAGAGGTGATGGGACAACATAAGCATGCAAAGAAAAAAAATTGTTAATTTTATTTGTTCTACTTTCTAGAGCAAGTAGAACAATAGGGTTGTATGCAAAATTGAAAACTATGTAGTTTCATGCAAAATTGTTCAATGTGGAAAAATAAGCCCAAACAAAGCTCATTACAAAATATTTAACTTCAGACCTCCCTATCCCCAAAGGGGCTTAATAAACATGAGTGGTGATGGGAGCAAAGATGTTATAATAGAACCTATTTATATTGTAGTACCTTGGAAACTTGGCCACTAATTATATTATTTTCAAAAGTGTTGAAATTTTTAGGAAAAGAAAATTAGAAACCAAAATTTTGTGGTGGAAATTAAAGAATCTTTTTTTTAAAACTATAACATCATTTTATTTTCGACCATAATTAACTAATTATTAGACATATATGTGTTGAAGCTACCATTGTACTATAGTAATGCAACTCATATTAATTAAAAATGGGACCCCCAAAATTCTTTTTTTTTCTTTTTTATGGGTATCAATGATTGGCACACCATAAAAACATTTAATCAAGCCCTTTGTTCTTTGCCATTTTTGACCTATGCTAATGGTAGGGCAAAAATTGTGGGACTAATGCATGATTCATATTAATTTGTTGGGGTTGACTTTCAAGTTCAAATTTTTTTTCCAATGACCCTCTTTGATTGGCCCATCACCAAAAAATTCTCAAACATTGAAGACTCCCCAACATAGAACTAGTATTTAGTCTACAGTCTTTTAAGTAGAAGTACCCACTCCAAACATAGAATCGTATACGTCTAGATATTTCCCCAATCTATATAGGCTCCAAGAGGACAATGGTGAACAAAACATATTAGATAAATTGGTGAGATTATATCGAAACATTATGATGAACACATTGGGGGTATGTATAAGTATACATGATTTGTGCATATGATAAATTGTATTTATACAACTTGAGAAACATGTTGAGAATGCTTTTGGGAACTTAATGGGAACTTGGTGAAAGCAAATTGGGAATTAAAAAATCTAACAACCTCCCCCTCCCTCCCCCCCCACCCCACCTCCTTAAATTTAAAAAAAAGTATTGTTGGTTCACCTCATTTGCTACCAAGAATTTCTACACCTATTTATGTTCTTTAACATTTTTGGTGTGGGCTAATGGCAAGATCATGAATCATGGGGACATACCTAGTTATCTTCCTTTTCATCAAATGTTTTCATTCAAAATACATGGATTCATACGAAAGACGAATAGAAAACCTATATTAGAACATTTATTGGATTGAATATCTTTGTCAAATTAGTTTAGACATCTTATGAAAGGCCAAACTTAAGCCCACATTAGATGGGGTACTTCTAAGGTCAAAATTCCTAGCAACCAACTTGGACTTATGTGAAGCAAATTGAATCCTTGGGCTGGACCCTACCTCGGACCCTAGCTGCATTTTGATTTTTCCAATCATGAGCTCTCCTTTTTTGGCTTTTTGTTTTTGGGTTTGAATCAATTGATTTTCCCTCCAAAATGGTGCCATGTAGGTTTAGCCTTGATTTGTCATTTTTTGGTCTTCAACTTTCATCTAAAGGTCATGGGTCCACTTTATGGCTGTCAACCAATAGGATTGTTCTATTTCATTGGACTCTAGACCTTGGATCCTCATCTAAAATGGCCGTAGGAAAACTTATAAAATTATTTAACCATGATGAAAATAATTAATTCACATCCTTTTTAATGGAAACCCTAAAGATAATTAAAAACCCCATCACAAAGTGGGTGTAAAAATTATAGAATAATGAAATAAGAAAACTTTTGCCTTGTTTTAATTAAACAAACCCCATGAAAATGGCAAGAAATTGAATAGCCAAATACACCCAATTTGATGCTAAATGGTGAATGTGATTTTATGAATGTGAGAACAAAATTGAATGGGTTGTGGATAACTATTTACAAAATATTCCAAATGTATTTGTCTAGACTATGTGTTTATTTAAACTAGTTAAGAAGTTATTAACCAAATCAAAAATTCTATCAATAATTGCAAACAATTTCGAATAAATTCGATATTGATTCTTCTTATAGCAAACCCATCCCCATCCATGAATTTAAAAGGTGTAAAAATCTTTAATGGTGAATGTCAAATTTCATACAAAATGATTAAAAATGACACAAAGCACAAAAATGGACCTACTTTTAAAAAGTAAATAGTTTAACTCCATGGTGCTTAATTTTCTCTCTTTTAAGAGCATCTCCACTGGTGCACAGTATGTGACTCCAGATAATAAAATTTATTGTGAAAAAGACAAAATCTGCTGGTTAGCTCTGCAGTGGCTGGTAAAACGAACAAAATAATTATGCAACTCCAAACAAGAGTGTAATAAATTGGACATCATTGCATTTCAGTATTTCTGATTGGTCCAGGCGGTTTGCTATTAGTAGTCCCCATGTATATGTAGTTCCAGTTATAGTTTTATTGGTGAGGTTGCCCCCAGAAAAAAAGCTAAACTTAGATGTTTAATATTATTATCTAGAGTGACATACTGAGTGCGGATGGAGATGCTCTAATGTTGCTACCCACAAGTTCTTTTGGTTTGGAGTCTTTTTTTTGTTGTTTCAAAAGAAATAAAAAAATAACAATTTCAACATGAAAAATAATATCAAAGATGGTTAAAGACAAAATTTGGTAGCATTGGACATAGGGTAAATTATTGGATTGATCAATATGTGATCCTTTCCAAGATCCATACCAATTAAGTTATGGGCATATTATCTTGATGAAATTCATTCCATTTTATTCTAAAACATTTAGAGTTCCAAATTTTTATTATTATTAATAATCAAGTATAATTTTAAATCTTTGTGTATTGCGTAGATATTTGCCTATTATAGTACCATGGCAACTTTGGCACCAATTATATTATCTTAAGAAATGTTGAAATTTTCAAAAAAATAGCTTTTTAAAAGAAAAAAATTGTAAAAGAAAATAGAGAATCTTTTAGTATTATGAAATGTTTTAATTTTCAACATGAAATCTTCAAAATAAAATAATTGTTTAACACCAAACTGTTGAACTTGCCAAGGTACCATGGTAATATATTTCACAATAAAGTTTTCACACAAAACATCTTCATCATTGGTGTATCAAACCACTTAACAACATGTATGGAGTAAGTCCTTTCAAATAATGGAACCTACCAATAAATGCCTCAAAACAGTTGGAACACTTATACAAAACAATGTGAACATGAATATTTACATTTAGTGTCAGTAGCTTTGCATGAAATCTGATACTATCAAAATTTCAAATTTTAGGTTTGTAGAGGATCAATTATGAATGACACCAATGTCTTTTTAAATTATAAACTCCAAACCCAAAAATTGAATTAACTATCCAAAAGACAAAGTATGGATGATAAAATTTGAAATTATTGTTTATTATAATTGTTCAAATCCTCTCATATGTTTTAAGACATCCTAGCATGTGTATTTTCCCCCTATGCTCCCCCATAAAGCCCATCATACCATAATCTCAAGTTATAACCCTAGCAGGAAACCCCAATGGGAAAGAGGTTGATAAAAAGCTAGTCATGGATTTTATACACAAGCAATAAAAACATCAGTCAAACATTAATGGCTTGTGTATAAAATATAGTTGTAAAATTAATGTTGCTTTTGACATTAATTTTACAACTATAATTTTATATAGGTATTGAATCCATTTATATAAAATGGTCTCCTAAAAATATCTTCATTTTATGGTCACAATAATGGAACTAAACAAGCTATCTTACAATAGAATGATGAATACAACTATCACTACCAAACTTGAATGGCACCCATCACACTTCAACTACACCTTGGTTCTGAAAAAACTAGAAAACACAAGCCAAACCACAACATCGTTCAATTGTTCTTAAATATATCAGGCTTGTGTTTACAATGAACATGAAACTCAATATGTTAATGTGGTGATTTGTATTTTATTTTTCTTTGAAATCTGGTGAATTTCAATCATTTTTTTGGTCAAAATTCCTTTGCATAGGTTGAAATCACATTTTTCAGGTCCAAATTTGACGAAATTTCACGCAAAAGAAACACACTGGTTTGGGGGCAATTCAGGACTCCGTGCTAAGTTATTAAGAACCCAATGTAGCTCCCCCACAAAAAGGGATTGACAATTCTCATGATGCTATACTTTTCAATAATATGGAAAACATGTGGAAAGCTTCAATCAAAGCAATATACTGGATCAAGTGGCATGAGATACTTCCCTTATTAACAGAATATCCCATTAATACATTATTTTCAGTCAGAAGTCTGTAAGTCATAATGTTCTTAACATGCCCATTGCCGACCCAATATTTGCTATTATTTGTTCCATCACACAAAAAAAAGGAAAAAAGAACCACAGGCTTTTTCCCCTTCTTATTGTACCAGTGGCTTCAATCTACTCAAGAGTGCACCTTCTCTCAACAACTTCTATGCACACTTTTTTGACCAGGCTATTTTATGGCCACCAGGTCAGACAATCCAACAGGCACAAATTTACAAAGGTTGTTACACTCCACCTTGTCTCTATTGGTTTTCATTTGGGTTTGAAGTAAAATGGGCAAAGGTCAGGGGAGTGTATGTAAACTTGTTACGGCATGCCATGACAAAAATATAATCCATGACTCCATGATCTGAGAGAGAGAAAAAAAGGAAAAAAAAAGCATGGAAAACAAAGTTATATGATGACGTGGCAAGGTTAGTTGGTTTAGCTGAACTGGGTATCTGCATAGACAAGCATACAGGGAACCATACCAGCCGGTGAAGGTTTTCAGTTTAGGGGTAGCTGCTGCAGGCAGAAAATTGGGGATTTAGGGTTAAATGAACCTATCATTACAATCCCCCTACTATTCTCACAAACCTACATATTTCCTTTTTGCTGCATACTGGCGTTCCTTAATCACACAAATCCTAAACCCAAAACCCTACTTTCACACACTATTGATCCCTATCCTTGCACTTGGATATAGCACTTGGATATAGCATTTGGATTCTTGCATGTGACCTACTGTACCTTAGGGTCAGTTTCCAATTGACAAAATGAATAAATTTTAATTCGTTTATTAATTTTGAAATTATATATATTTCCACTCATCTATCTATGAGTAGTGAAATTATTTAGAGTGTAGCATATGATAATTATGATGATTTTCAACATGTGACCTTCCTATTTTCACAAAATTTCATTTCACTATTTTGAGGATTATGTATGTAATGACGAAACTGACCTTAGGGTAAGGTAGTAATTTTGGGTGTGAGGTGTGCAACGGTAGGGTTTTGGCATGCAATGATAGAGGGCCGTGATAAGGTTGTTCTGTGCAGTGAGGTGTGTAATCATGAGGTAAATGGAAGATGGTGAATTTCAAATTATATTGATTAGTTGGAGGGCACAGAGTTTCACATCCATCATAATTCCATATCATTCTTGCACATTCTGAAAATTGGGTTTTGTCATCAACATACCATTAGTGCTGTATACCAAACCTTGCAAAACTTGGGGCAAATGTGAAAAATGGAAAACCAATGAGGTGCAATTTTCTAATGAAGCATCAACTCAAGGAATCGACCAAGCTTGTGAGTAAGAAAGATCAACACATAAAAATGGCCCTTGGGACACATAGGGTAAAACATTTTGCCTTGTTCTCAATTCTTGGTGAGGGGGAAAATAAGAATTGATCTCCAAAGCTGAAACAAATTGGTAGAGGATATGTAATCCCGAGGAGCAATAGTGCAGAATTCGAACTCCTGCTGATGATATTCAGTAGCTGCTGGGTTCGCGTGAATATCCCACATCAAGTCTTGCTCGTTGCAGGCGTGCAGAGGCGAGAATGGAATCTCGATCAATCTGAAACCCTCCACACCGTTCCTGTAGTCGACCGCGTGGTCAGATGATCTGCGCTTACTGCTGCTCATGTAGCTCCTGAAAGGGCTCATCATCGTCGAGACTCGCCCCTAACTTGCAAGGAATCGGGCTTGGAAAAAATCCCCCAACCAAGCACGACCTTGAGCCGTCGATCAGCTCAGACTCATCTGCAGCTCGCACCCACAACGTTTAGAAATTTTCCGGTCTGCATCATGCTCCGGGCTTGGCTTCCAAATGAAGCTGGAATTCTTTTCACCGTTTCCAGCGACAAATCTTCCAGTCCAGTTATAAGATTGATCAGCAATGTCGATCACTAGTCGAGAACCTGCAAAGAATCGAGAATTGATCGATCATGAGAAACCACGTCACAAACGTGAGCTGAGCCATAACAACCTAATACATAATTTCTCGACGGACCGACCTCATGATGCAGTTTGCCAAAACAAATCTTTAACAATCCTCACAAAACAAAAAACCCAATCAAAGCAAAACATGTCCGCGATCTTCAATAAAACCCCCCAGTACTATAAGTACTTCCCTATACATGAGCTTATACAAAATCATCTTACCAACAGCTACTAGTGTGACATATCCTTCGACTCCTCATGCGCTAGCCACTGTTCTCAAGAAAGAAACAAAACCAAAAAACAGTTTCACATGAGCTTTCCAGCTGCTACAACACCAAAAACAACAAAAAGACACTACACAATCTAGCTCATGGTTTTTCACCTTTATAATCTGCAGCTAGATCTTCTGCTTCTGGACTAACAGACGTAACAGCTACTAGATTTATCTTAAGAGAACACAACAGGTGGGGGGAACCAAAAACAAAACAGAAACAAAAAAAACAAAAGCAGGACGCAAAGGGACCAAGCTGCTCACAACAAAATGCAAGCACTTGGAGTTTTCGAGTTCAGCTACGGCTCCAAAGCCCTAATCACCTCATTACAAAGAACCCAAAAAACCCTAAATTTGAAATTTTGATTCATATTAAGCTAACCAAAATTTTTAGTTTAAGGTATTAATCAATAGTTTAAAATTTTTAAAATAAATTATTTCGTAATTTTAATCTAATAATTATCAAATAACTAGTAAGGCATTTAATTATCAATTTTTATTATTAAATATTTAATAAGTATTAATTTTTGATTATAGATTAACCATTAAATATCAACTAATTAATGAATTAACTAATGATTATTAATTGATCAATATTATTATATAATCAATTAACTTGTAACTATTATTAGTTATTGCCTTTTAATATAGTATGTATTAAGGCATGTAACACCATTCTAACTTTACATACTTTTAATATACACTTATCAAACCCATAATATCAAAGTCATTTAATTTTAATAATATAAACCTTGGATACACATGTAACATAAACGTCATATATTTTGTATATAAATATCTTTAATACAAATTTAATATATTTGTAGTATATATATGTAATTTTATGTATGATTGACATAATTTAATATGTTCTAAATTATATGTATTACATATTATTTTAATACACCTTTGTATACCCATAAAGCTATAACTAATTTTGGTCACATTTGCAACTAATGGGCCATGAAAGGCCTTCTAGGATGAAATCATTAATAAAAATCATCCCATTGAAAAGATGAATAAACTAGTAGTCACAATATATTTGCAAAATGGTAAAAGTAAGAAAAAAGGAACCAACTAGTTTGTAGACAATCCTTAAAAATTGTTTTTTGAATTTTTGAAGAATCACCATGGGAACATTATATATCAAAAGAATTGCTAAAATTTTGAAATAAATTTTTATACTTTCAAAGTTGCAACTACAAAATTTTCATGAAAATTCACCATGTTTCAAAAGTCCTTTCCCTTATCAAATGTTCACCAAATCATTTCAATTTTTTTTGTGAACTTCAATATATTTCACAAGAAGGGATCCATATGTTCAAAACATTTCAAAAAATAAGAATACATATACTTTTTTAGATTTTGATATTTGAACATATTTAAACACTATTATAGTTTTGAATTTGTGATCATGGTTCAAAATAAGGTTATGGATTTGACTATAATGTAAGGTTTGATGAAAAAAGATTTAGTTTTTATCATGTTATATGTCATATTTGGCTTCAAATTTGATATATTAAGTTTGAAAAACTATGTGAAAAATGCATTGTAAACCAATAGAAAACTGCCATCTAGAAAATGTAGTCCTTGGAAAGGATTTAAACCTTGGTGCGATTGGTTTTCTTTTCATGCTTTCGCCCAAAAGTGACCCAAAAAATTGATAGCTTGATTTATAGCTACATACATTACCATGATTAGTTACAAGTGGCAATTAGTCGCATGTAGTCATAAATGGAATCATTGCATTTTGGTCTATTTTATTGATGTTATTTTACTTAAAAAAATCCTCCATCGACATTTGGCCAACCTTATGTTAGGAAATTAAATCATACAATAAAGGATATTCAAAGGTGAACTAACAAAAATAAACTATTGAATAGGACTACTAAACAAGGCTACAAAAATAGGGAAATAGAAAATAATCAAAGTTGTTTTCATTGAAATGAAAATAGTCAAAAATAATTCTTATTGGAAAAAATTATTGTAGATATAATTGATTATGTCTACAAGGTATAAAAGGTGCAAGCAAAGTAAAGTAGACGGCTCATTGTTCTATGTCAAAAAAAAATTGTGAGTAGCCATGAAAAACATTTAATGTATTGAAAATTAAAAAATTATTTTGTACAATAATTAACATGATGATAATCTTTCATTTTATATTTTAAATGTTGAAAAAACCCATCTTGAAAGTAGATTTAAGTAAAGAAAAAATTAATGCATCTTTTTGCACAAGATGTCTAATCTTACAAAATGGGCTACATGTAGATGAAATATTGATTTATAAAAAATATCAAGTTACTATGTCACTAAAATACATTTATGTATTGTCAAATTATGCATATTATGATCATAATATATCAAATTTCAAATATGAAATAAATTTGAACACCATATTGACCTTGTTAGTTTCAAATGTATTTTCAACCTACTTTTATGATACCAAAGTTGTTCAAATTTTGGATCCAACTTCCCATAAACTAAATGCAATGACATATTTTTTAATATTTTTATTTCAAAATATTTTTAATGTACTTTCTTGTGTCCATATCAAAAAATGTTTCATTTTTACATTAAACTTTGGGCAGACTACTTTCTTTTGTCTATTTTACCTTGTCAACAGCCAAAAAGAAAAAAAAATTGAGTGAAAGAGGGAGAAAGAAATAGAATGTAACTTTGGTGTAATCTAAAAAAATTGCTTGCTTATCAGGAATACACTTGTGTGTGTGAAAAAATATTATTGTTTGGTACTAATGTTGATCATTCATAAATCATCTTGGCAAAATGGTGTGAGTATGTAATTTAAAATGTAGAGTACAAACAACATGATGCTAAAAGAATAGAAGTTTGTACTTAGATGGTACTATTAGCAAGAATGAATATTAACATGAATGAGTAGTTGTAATGCAAAGGTTAAAAAAACACCCCCCAATTGAACATTGCCATGTTTACCTTGGCACATGGTGTTTGGCGTAATATACAGAACAAGAACTCACGGATGATATATTTCAAACTACCTCATCAAAAATATCGCTAATTGATTACAACAAAGTTGAAATTGGCCTTGCATTTTGAACTTGACCTTCACTCATGAGCTTTACCCATTGTATAGTATGAAGCAAAGGTTATAATGAACATATGTGAATCATGTGGCATAAGAGAGAAAGGTTCTTATGCATATTCCATAAAAGTGTGAGGGAATTTTATTTCTATAAGACCTTACACCTACTTTTTAAGTGTAATATCCTGAATGATGAAAGGTGAAAGGCATCACCTTAAAAGAAGGGTTGCTCAGATGGAAGCAATCCCATATCTATGTGCCAATGGGGAAGTTGTGCACAAAAATCATGGAAAGAAAAACATGATGTGCCCATGGCGGGGCACCATGGGGAAAGAATCACGAAAGTGGCCGTAGGAAAGAGATTTTATTGGCCCAAAATGAAGCAGGATGTAAAGCATTTTATGCATGCTTATGTCAAATATCAAGCACAAAATCTATATACAAAATGAAATATGGGTTATGTAGACCTCTATTAATTCCAAATGAACCATGGGAAAATGTTTCCATGGACTTCATGACCCAACTACCTAAGTGGAATATAACGAACACCATCCTTGTGGTAGTCAATCAATTTTGCAAGTTGGCAAAAATGGCTCCAACTAAGGCAATCACAACAACTTTTGACTTAATTAAGTTGTACTTTGATATGTGGGTCAGGCATCACGAGATGCCACAATTTATCGTTAGTGATAAAGATGCCAAGTTTACGGCAGGCTTCTTGAAACATTTGTTCTGGAAGGTGAAGACAAAATTGTCGTTTAATATGGCATTCCACCCACAAACAGATGGTCAAATAGAGAGGGTCAATGGGGTGTTAAATCAATAATTCAAAAATTATGTTAGTGTTGATCAAAAGGATTGGGGTGAACATGTAGGCCTAGTGGAGTTTTGTTATAACTCCACAACTCATTCGGTGATGAAAATGTTTCCATCTAAATTAACATTGGGAAAGGAAGCCAGGAAATTGATGGACTTAACCATTCCCATGGGATGTAGAGATCACTCCAATGAAGCTGTGAAGATGGTCAAGGGGCTTGAGGAAAAATATGCATGAACCAAGAAGCTCTTGGAGTAGGTTCAAAAACAATATGAGAAACATGTTAATAAAACACAAAAGCACGTTGAATTTGAGATTGGGCAACATGTGTGGCTAAACATTCGGGATTTCAAAATGCCCAATGAATTCACCCCACGTTTCATTGCCAAGTATGCGAGGCCTATGAGATTTTACATGAGCTGCACCCTAACATGTACACCTTAAAGTTGCAAATTAATTTTGTGACACATCCTACCTTTCACATCTTGAAATTTAAGTTGTTTTTATGTGATGACCAAAAACCAGACTGAAAGCAGGTGTGACTAGAAGTTAATCCCATTAAACACAGGTTAGTCACCAGAGGCATACTCTATATGAGGCAAACACACCTTAGAAGCAAGGAATATCCAATGAAATACAAGGGATGCCATCATAAGGAGGTAGTATGGATGAAGCTTGCGCACGTAGACCACTTACTAGAAATGGTAAACAATTTGAACAAGAATGGGGTCTTGAACTTGGAATGAAGAAGATTCGAAAAAAAAAGAGAAACCCACCCGCAAGCAGCCTAAGTGTTGATGAGGACATCAACGTCTAAAGTGGGAGGAGAGCACCCACAAAATTAACCATTCACTAAATGAGCGTTTTTACGAACATGGTCAGCTACAAAAAGGTTAAGGTTCACTAAGAGCTATTGGTTGGGATAGGTAAAGGAATGGCAACTAACAGAAATGGACTTGGAAATGAACTCAAATTGAAAAACTTCAAGGATTGATCAAATGAGATTAGGGTGGTGGTGCATGTGAAAAAAATTCCACGTCCCTAAATAAAGAAATCAAACTTCCTATACTTGTGACTCATGTTTCAGTTGGGTAAAGGGGATTTGGACTATAGAGCCCAGTCCAACACCATCTATTGGTGCATTTGCAACCTTTGTCTAGTGTGTTGGTCGGAACTCCTAAGCTAAAACTCGGAGCGAACTCTAAAGATGAAAAAGATGATGGTCGAATAAAGGGGATTTGATGGAAGACGCTAAATGAACACATTGAGTGAAAACAAAAAACACACCTAATAAAACCTCATGTGTTAAAAACACAAAAACAAAGCTTTGTCGATCTAGAAGTAGCTAATCCAAAAAGGGGTCAAGAAAGGAAATGGCGAAAGTGCCAAGGGCAATCACCCCAAAAAAACGTCAACAAAGACGTTGACAACTTTAAAGTGGGGGAGAATGACATGCCTTTCTAGGCGGACCTTCAAATGTGGGGGCTTACTTAATCAGGATCTAAATCTGAACCACCACCGGGTGACCCCCATGGTGGCTTGGATTACGAGTCTAAGTGTTAAGCTAGGTTTGACTCCCAATTTGATAGGCTCATGACCCACATAGGTGTCAACGAATGAGGGTTTGAAGAAGGGCCTAGGGTGTTGGCCTCAATGCACTATCCTTGAACTATGTGAAATTTCTAGTTAGGCTAGAAGACAAAAGATGGTAATCCCGAGTGACAAGCCCTTGGAACACTTGGGAAGCATGTATCAAGTATTAGTCCCACCCATCTAAAAGTCAAGGTTAGCCCAAGGTAGCGAGGTAAATCTAAATGTTGAAGCTTCACCAAGTGTGTGGTTTTCCATGTGCAAGTAATGTAGGCATTTAGAACGACACGAAAATGGAACGGGGTGATGTTGGAACGGCGCCAAGGTGTAAACGAGTGTGATAGTGAACTCCTTGTCATTGCTCAATACAATTTACATATCCAAGAAATTGTGTAAAGTATAAAATTGTTATGCAAACATGTGCACAATAAATGAAAGGTGGGTAGTGAGCCTATTGTGAAACGTTGACTTTATAAAAGCGAAAATAATGAAACATTTTTCATCCTCTACATTACCAACTATTTACACCATGGCCAATTCAATCAATTTCACATACCCCAGGAAGTTAGAAAAGAATATTCGAAATATTGTCACAAGGCACCACATTTTGGTTAAAGGATTAAAGTCAAAAGGAGGTGCCATATGCATTGCTACATTTGACTTCATTGTGAGTTTGGACATGCCTTCTTGACAATTGAGGTCACTAGCACTGAATAATTCACCCGCCATCATATCTTGGTCATCCACCTTGTTGGGTTTGCCCAAGCAAAAAACTAATTTAATAACTTGAAGGTGTTTGACAAATGTTACGTCACATTCCAACTACATCTAGTACTAGGGATACACATCTCAAGAGCATCCATCACACTGTGGTGTAAAAACCTAATTCAAGCTCTCAAATCAAAGCTTCTCTAGCCCCTATCAAAACAAACAAAACCATGGGTCCTTACTACCTACATGAAGGTGAAAAAAATTAAAAAATTAAAAAAAAAAAAATTGGGGGCAAAGGCTTTAAAGGAGAGAAAGTTGCAAGGTTTACCTTTGCATTGGTCCTTCACTAATGATTCAACAATAGGGCATTTGCAAGCTAGAGTGGAACACTTTTGTGTCCATAATGGAGTTCATTTTAGAATTTTTCATAGTGTATTATTTACACGTAAAAAATATAAATTTTTATATTTATAAAATTACTCATCTTTTCTATAAAATAATCCCATGTGTCACTATAACATAGCCTAAGTTTCAATTTTTGTGAAAATTTTCATCTCAATTCCATAAAATGTGAACATGAAGGATTTTGCCTTTTTCATTTTTTTTTGGTATCATTAAAAGTCCATCAAACTTTCATATGATATTGAAATGGTTAATAAGGCCTCATTTTGAATTTCAAATATAGGTTTTGAATTTTGGAGGGAAAATGGTGTTATTTTATTACAAACCATGATTATAATGAGTCCATTTCCAATTTATTAGTGACTATAACATTGTAATTTGTCTTTAATGAAAAGTCCCCCATGTTATGTAAAAACATTTATTTAAAATGATTTTAGTTTTGTATCACAATAAATTGTATAAGAATCATATAAATGAATTCCTTTTCATAAAATAAACAAAAACATTCAAATAAAACATAGTCCAATCCATGAAAATGTAGAAAATTTGATGCGATGACATCCATAAATGGGTACTCCAACTTGCAAACACCCAATAGCAAAGACATCATTTGTTACCATAGAAGTTTCCAAATCTTGATGAATTGCCCAAACTTGCTAACCATTTAGTTCAAAAGTCAAATGTGGAATTCCAAATTCACATTGATCAACTATCTAGTGCATGTGGATATTCTCATGCTTCAACTCCAATGACAATTTGAAGGCCCAAAAGCTATTAATAGTGAACCTAGAAGTCTAATCACCCTACATCTCTAAACATCAACATACTTGACAAACCTTGATGGCTACCACTAAATCACACACAAACACATTTAGATTGTGCAATTTTGATCAAAGCATGCACAAATTATAGTAAGGGATGCAAGCAAGCCCAAGCAAAATATGGAGGTCACAAAGGTGTTCAACATAGCTTGTTGGTTTGTAGGGCTATCCAAGGCCATTTGCATAAGCAAATATTTGTATCCTGCCACAATTTTCTTGGTAGGGCTCAACATCAAAGTCCTTCTTGTCTTCACATTTTGGAGAATTTTTTTCTCCCTTCTTACCATGAGTTCCGAAATCTTAAGGGTGTAATCATACTAACATGTACCAAAAGCAATTGTAACCACTACATTTTTGAATTTTGACCTGTAAAGAAATAAATAATAATAAATATATTTTTTCAATAAAATGTTATTGTGAATACATTATGTACATGTCATAAAAATTTGGAATCAATATAATGAATGAAAAATACGTATAAGGACTTTTAACCTATTATAACCATTACTTTAAAACTTCATAAAAATAGTTTAGAGCAGTTTTGACACTAAAAGCACAATTTGAAAATATTTTTTAATGACATATTTTTGGATTTTTTAAAAAATACACTTTAACATACTAGTATTAATAAAAATTTAAAATTTTTAATTTAAAAAAAAGATGTATTAAAAAAATTCCAAGAAGATTCTAGGAATAAAACAGTGGTCTAAGGGGGCACATGAGGCTCCTAAGAGAGTGGTTAGACCTTTAATGAACTCCAAATGCATTTTAGGTGGATGGGCAAAAAATGCAGCAAATTTTCAATTCACACCACCAAAGGTAATTCCAACAATGTTTGGATAGCCAAATTAGTGCGATGAGCCATACAATGGATCCCAATATAATGAAGGCCATATATGTCATGAATATATTGTAACACCATTTTTCATGCCCTAAAAGACATTAACACCACCTACCCCAAAACAAATGAGGTTTTTGGCACTATGATTTTTTGGCAACCCCCCACCAATTGTTAATGTCTCCATAATGACCTTAGTCAGATTATCATTACCTAAACCTTCAAGCACTATGTCCAAAGATATGATAATTAGAATCCTTACCCAATTTTGCACCAAGGTGAATGCATGGTACATTGGTTCAAAAGTGACAAAAAATACACTTTTTATAAGTCCATACAAGATTCTTTAAAGTGATTCAAATGGACATGGTTGTTACTTTCAAAAATATTAGTGTTGTAATATTTGAATAATACATGTTCAATCACCTATAAACCTTCCCAAATCTATGTGAAAACTAATATTTAATGTAACTAATGTCATTTTTTGATTTGGAAGTACTAAAAGGAAAACCCAAAAATTCCAAAAGAATATTGCCCCATCTAAAACTTTCAAAAAAAATGCTTTTGGAACAAAAAAATTAAAAAATAAACAAAAATTGTAACTCATATGGACTTATGAAAATATGATCAAATTTCAACCATTCAAAAGTCCCTAACTATTAAAATGTTAAGGTTTTCAAAGAAAAGATTCTTCATATGAGTTTATCATCTTTTATTATATTATATATTGAGTCCCAATAACAAATTTGGAATGTGAATCAATATAGATTTTTCCATTTTGTGATGTTCTAGTTAGACGATTAGTCCATATTTTTCGACTTCAAAAGTCCATTACTATTAACAAATGACTTTTTTATCAATAAATAACCACACAATTCTTTTCATAATGAAGTTGTTGGTTTAGATCCAAGTTTCAATTAGTAGATCTAAAAATATATTAATCACCACAAGCATTCGAATAAGGGTACCCAGGGAAAAAACATTGTTTCATCACAAAAGTGAACCACCATAACTTGCATCTACCTATCACATAGTAGTGGATAGACAACCAATATTGGTTGTAGTTGTAAACACATCGTCACAACTTAAAACAACATAGCAAACAACCTCCATTGCTACCTTAGTTGCCTTCATCACTTCATAATGCATGAATTCTACCATTGTCCAACTAGAGCTATCATTCCAATGCTTCTTGCTATATTTTGGCATTGCCAAGAATTCAGACAATGGCCTAATTGCTTCATATTCTTGCATGGGACAACCTTGTTGTATCAAATGTAGGAATGTGGCAAATTGGACAACCTTCCTCAAGTTCTCTCTTGCCACCCCATTTGTAAGTTGGGTAGCAACATTTCCCTAGTTGCAAGAAGCAAACAATTTATGGTTCTTAGCATGCTTGCAATATTTAAAATGATACCAATCCCCTTTCTTCACATTAGTTCCAATGTTCTTTTTAACTTTCTTCCGACCTACATGTTTACAAAGTGAATCCCATTTAGCAATAAGTATTTTATCCTTCCCTTCCACCTCACTATAAATCTTGCACTTAATAGTGTGTATGCTACCATTTGAGCTTAAACATAACTCTGTCCATGGTGGTTTTGTAGCCCAAGAATCTTGAAATTTTCTAAATGCATCATAGTTCTTTTTCTAAACTATCAATTTAGATGGGACAACAAGTATATTTGTTTTAAGAGTGGGGTCAAATTCATCCAAAAACATAACATCATCATCATGATCTACATTTGAAGGTCAGAATTGCATGGTGAAAACAAAGGAGGGGATGATCCTTGAAGACCATGAAAGAAGAAACAATTATCAAGTTAGAAATTAAAAAAAGGCCCACCCACAACAAGGTTTTTGCTAAAGAAGTACTTGAATTTATAGGATTGTGGAAATAACGGAGGCATTGTGGAAACGTAATAGATTTTAGAATTTCAGATTCAAGTGGCAAATACACTGTTAGAAACAAGATAGACATTGGGAAGATCTAATTTGTAAACCTTAAACTTCAAGTGGAAATGTGACAAACTTTGGAATGTTACATTAAAATGGCAGGTAGACTATTGGAAACAAGACTAATACAAAAACTCCAATTTGCAAACCCTAAACTTAAAATGGAAACTTGATAGACTTTAAAGTGTTAGACTCAAGTGGTTAATGCATTCTTGGAAATAAGATAGATATGGGAACTCCAATTTACAAACCCTAAACAACAAATGCAAATTTGATAGACTTTAGAATGTCAAACTTAGGTGGTAGATGCATTATTAGAAATGAAACAAATATGGGAATTCCAAATTGTAAACCTTAAATCTAAAGTGGAAACCTGATAAACTTTAGACTTTTAGATTCAAGTGGTAAAGGCATTCTTGAAAATAAGATAAATATGGGAATTCCAAATTGCAAACCCTAAACAAAAAATGGAAATTTAATAGACTTTGGAATGTCAAACTTTGGTGGTAAATGCATTCTTGGAAAATGAGACAAATATGGGAATTCTAATTTGCAAACCTTAAATTTGATGTGGAAACCTGACATGTTCTGGACTATTTAATTCAGGTATTTTGTGTTGGAAAAAAGACAAATATGGGAACTCCTTGACTTGCAAACCTTAAACCTAAGTGGAAACCTAACACACTTTGGATTGTTAAATTCAAATGGCATATAGACTATTGGAAACAAGACAAATATGGAAATTCATAGACTCTGGAATGAAAGACTCAAGTGGAAGATAAATGTTAGAAACAAAATAGATATGGAAATGCAAATTTACAAACCTTAAACCTGGAATGGAAACAAGATGATACTCTTGGAAATAAGACCCTGATTTATAAACACCAAATTGGAACCCCTAAATCTCGAAACTTCCCATTTGAAAACCTTATAGACTCTGGAAGGAAAATTCAAGTGGCGTATAGACTGTTGGGAACAAGATAGATATGAAAACTCCAATTTGCAAACCTTAAAACTAAAATGGAAACCTAACAACTTTGGAGTGGCAAACCCAAGTTGGAAATGCATTGTTGGAAACAAGACAAATACTATATTCCAATTTGTAAACTCTAAAACAATGTTGGAAACCTTCTAGACTTTGGAATGACAAGTTCAAGTTACAAATGCACATTTGGAACAAGGGTGCAATCATGGTTGGGGTACACAAAAGGAATGTCTCAACCCAAAATCACTTTTAGGATATTACTTTAAGTGACCATTACATTTACGAAATAATGATTTGGTAGATTTGTTTTTCATTAAGTATTCACATATTTTTGATTAAAATGGTGGTGATTTTTTATGATTTAAATGATTAAAACATGTCCTTAAGTGTCCTAAAAAATGACTCAAAAACATGTGCCAATGTGTAGTTTTATCGAAAAAGACTCAACATGACTAGTAATATTTGTTCAAATTGTTCCATATTCTAATCACAAATAGAATAAATTATGTCCTATATGATGGCATAATTTTTTAGTATAGTAAATCACCAAATTTTGTGGAATTGATGCTAGAATCTTGGATTTTTTCATAAAACAAATGTGTTGATAAGGATAACCAAATTAATTTTGTTAATTAAAAATTTGCATTCCAAAGGTTTAGAAAGAAGTATAAGAGAAATGGGTGCAAAAAAAAGGACATTATTTGATTTTTTAATAGGGTTTTGGCACTGCAAATGAAAGTATGCAATTTTGGAATGTTTAAGTAGTCTTGCATTCCTTTTTGGTTTATACTTGAACATGACATTCAAAATTTGTTCAATTGATTTGAATCAATCATTATAACACTTATTGGTTGAAAACCTAAACATACATATCCCCCTTTCATTGTTTGGCATTTTAAAACATTCATTTTGGTAAGTCCTTAATTTAGGACTCATGACACAAGACAAATGGATGTCATGGTTCCTATTATTGTACCCCAACTGTGATTGTACCCACAAGATAAATATGGAACTCCAAGATTACAAACCCTAAATCTCTAATGGGAACCTTGTAGACTGTGGGATGGGAGACTGAAATTATAAATGGATTGCTGGAAAATAAACAAATATGAAATTTCAATTTACAAACCTTAACTTTCTAATGGGAACCTAAACCAAACTTTGGAATACTAGACTAAAGATATAAATTATTGGAAACAAGACAAATATGAAGCTCCAAATTGCAAAACTTGAAATCAACGTTGCATTTAACCTTGCAGATTTTGGAATGACATTATCAGCTGAATTACAATTGTGCTCTTGGGAACAAAATAGATTTAAAACCTTTTTCAAATAAAAACCCAAGAAACTTACAACAAAAAAAGAATCAAAGGTTCGGTACAAAAATCGAACCCTGTGAATAAAAGTACCGAAGTTTAGTTAGGTTAGCCTTGAATGGATCCTCCTTTAGCTTTCCTATAATGGTTGTCCTACAACACGCTTGAACAATTATAGATCTCATGAAACCTTAATGAACCGATCCAAAATTGAACAAATGGTGTTATGGATGTTTTTAGGATTTTGTTCACACAAGCTCTGGAATTTTTTTCAATCTTTAAACTCATTAAAAATAATCAAACCCATTGCTTGTGGAACTCCAGCAACACTTGTACAATCCCTGATTACTAACAACTAGAATCGTTGCACACAAAATCTTTCAAAAACCTATTGTTTTAATGCATTACAAGCTATTAAAGCAAAACAAGTACTTCCTTTTTGTTGGTAGGAGGTTCGTTAACTAGAACTTGAATGTGAATGCCACTTCATATTCCCAAGCACAAAAATCTGATGCCCATTGTTGAAGCACACCTAATGCACAATGCACACCCTCTAGCAACATTGAAGACAAAATGTTTGTGACTACAAATGACTTGCTACAACTATGGTGATGGTGTCACAAGAAAGAGTCAATTGGTGATGGTGTATCATGAGAGTGAGTCAACTAGCAAGGAGAGGAAACAAAAGTGAGCAAAAGCTCTAGCAAGTGGTTACAAATGTTGCACGAAAATCTGGTGACAACAGTTTAAGGTTTGGAGCATACGGGCTCTGTCGATTGTCAACAAGTGGCTAGTTGGCGACATCAATGATCTCCCTTCTTGTAGTTCCACGACACCCTAAAAGGATCTAGGGTTTTAGGGGGCAATCTAGGTTGATGATCCGCAGAAATCTGGCCATTCCTAGTTGCGGCTTTATGCTTTTAAGCAGTTTAAATTGGAAACCCCCTTTTTTCCTTTGTAGTTGTAGCGAAGGTTTTTTAAAAGTAGAAATCTGGCAATTTTTTGCCAGAAAAAAAAACACTGGAGGCGCCATTGTAGAGGGTACAAACCCATTGGGCTCCTGCGGGCATTTTCATTTTCATAAAGCGCAGCATCAATTTTTCACATTTTCCTGTGATACTAGGGGGTACCCTCTGGGTAACTGCTAGAGATCACAGGAAATACGGTATAAATAAATAAATAAATAAAATTGACTTGTGCACATTAAGTCGAAGGTCCTAAGGTGCCACAACAAAAGAAGGAATTTTGGGAAATTTTGGGGTCTTATGTCTTAAAATTTTAGTGGGATATACAAATTCCACATTAAGCACAACAGTTGCAAAATTCAAAATCTTCAATTTCAAGGGTTTGTTTTGGTGGGCAATTTATAAGCTAGTGAAGATGAAGATATCATCACTAATGAAAAAATTGCAATGTGGATGAATGTAAATACATGGATTATATTATCATTTAACAAGTATATATTTCATTCATCACAACATCACATAAAAGATTAGAATTTCGGAACTTCATTACATCCTTTCAAGTTATACATTTATGGTTATGAGCACATTCATAATGTGGGTTGCGATCTCATCACATGGATTGGAACCTTGCAAATGTTGTATTAGGTGCTTTTCTTTATCTTTATGCAGAGAATTTCAATTAAAAATTGGATTACTTTTTTTGTTAAAAATTATTGGTGCTAGACCGAGTTCACACAGCAAGAAATCCTTTGCCTACATTAGGTACTTCCTCTTTGCCTAGGGCTTTATCTGAGTTTGCAATGTTGTTGCCTTGGAGGATCACTCATCTCAAGAAACTTTCAATGCAACTCTGCAGTTATCCACTGATAGTCTAAACTTTGGCCAAAAAAGATCTGTAGATGTGCCCTCAAGCAAGTTGCAACTGCGGGATATCTCATCATCCCCAACACTCCTCACTTGATCATGTGAAAGGGTCACAGTTTTTTGGTAAGCAATCACATGTCCCACTAACATTAAGAATTATCAAATTCATTCAGATGCAACATCCCATGCCCCATCCTCATGTCTTGCACAATCCCAATATCAAACATGGATTTGGCATGCACTCAAATCAGGTTGTTGTATCTGAAGGTCTCTCCTCTTCCATAGTTGTCATAAGACAGTGCCTCACCTGCTTCAATGTCACACTTTGCATCTGTTCTAAACATTTGAGAGCCAATTGTTTTGTGCTCACTACATAGATGTGATAGATTTTTAAGTTTGCATTACAACTGCATCAACACCTTCCACTGTTAAAGAGGTCTCCCATGATGCAGAAGCTCATGTGAACTGTATCCGACATTGCAGTATCTAAACAAGTTAAGGTCCAGTTTGCTCACAAGTTAGGATACTAAGCCTAGACCTAGACCACCCACTACAATGGGGTTTATTCTCTGCAGCAAACCCACAAACAGAGTGAAATGTCAGATTTTATGGAACCAATTGAGTTCTTCTCCTCAAGGACTAAACAAGGAACTCTTGAATTGCAGAGATGTGGTTGATGTTTTTGCCGCATTGGAAGAATAAAAGCCATCCAAGGTAAAGAATAGGTCATCTCTTGTGACCTCTTTCCCATGCATCTGTCTTTGTTTAGATGCGATAGAGTCCTCCTATACAAATTGCAATGATAATAACATTAGACTGGGTTGCCTAGCATCATGTTCCAAATGAACACAGAATGCTGACTCCATATCAAAACATGATGCATACAAACAGAGAGGCTTTGCTGTGAATCTACAAATATGAAGACAAAAACAAAGACCTTTATGCAAGAATTTATTCTTTGTTTGGGGCTCATAAGAACATGCAAACTTGGTTAGCAAGTCAACCAATACTCCTTGCATGCAAGAAGTTGCTTCATGTCATCCCACATGATGTGCACATGAAGCTTAATGTCCAGCTTGTCAGCACATGCACAGTGAGTTTTTCTTGACCCAGCAACCAAGTGTTCAGGGCAACATCTGGACTCCTTACTTAGATGTTGCTCCTTCCTTCAGAACTAGCACATTTCCAGCCCACCAATGAATCTCCAGGTAGAGTTTGGTACACTGCACTCCCAGTACCATGCTTCCCATTCTCAAATGGTCAACAACCAATGCCATTGTTCCAACTGAGATAGCTCTTCCTCTCCAAAATCCTGCACAGATGGCTTTATAATTCATTAGCGCACGAAGGATATTGTGCAGAATGCATGATCATCATATATCTGATGATCTAAAACCCATCACATTGGGATAGGCTATAACTATCCAGATGATGTAAGCTCTACAGATGATTATCACAGCAAGAAAACATCTTACAGATGAGTTGCGCCCAGGTCAGGAGGAACACAAGGGACACATGAACAACCATTTGCACTCAATTCTGGGACAAAGACAAAATCCTCGAACACTAACATGGCCAAATTCCTCAAATCCCATTTTCCCTGCAAATAGCATCTCTTCTCAAGCTCAAATTTACAATATAATCAAACAACACAACTCAGGAGGCTCTGTAACCCTAGCAGATTTTTCCATGCAAAGCTGAGCTCTACTCCATTTGATACCCCTGCAGCATTCCTAGATGTATTATGCAATGGAACAACCAATCCATGCTCATGCCATGTAGCTTGCTAGCATTCAAGCCATGCCGCTCAAGTACTATTATGGTACTAGTTACCACACCTCATAGTTTGCCTACTACTGCATTGGTGTGTCTTCTATCTGTCCAAGTGATATAGATGCCAAAGGAGGTTCTGCACATTTACTCAATGGAAGCCATCATTTGCAAAGCTGCTCGGGAAATCGACAATTGGAGACCAGAGTCAAAATGATTGAAAGAGAGGAGCCATGAGATATGGTTGGGAAACAGAGGTCTAGAGTCTTGAAATTGTGATAGTTCTATTGGCAACTGGGAGATCTGCATTTCCCCATGCAATGAGTTCGCACTTGTGGGCTCCAAAAGTTTGATGATGATACACTTTCTTATGCAGTTGCACATGTGCAGATGATTTTGGAATAAGCCAAGAGGACTACATTACAATCTCTCCACAGATAGAGCAGAGGTTTCTCACAATTACTATCTTGTGGTAGAGGATATACTGCTAGTCCTGGTGGGCGGGAATGTTTTGACAGTAAAACCAGAGCCGGAACTAGACAGAAATTATCTAAATGTGAGATGCTCCTCCTGTTTCTAGGCCTTTTGATGTTCCATCGCACTCTCACATTCGGCTTTGTGACAGGTAAAATGGGTTGTGGAACATGAATTGGGGCTGATGAAAGGGAAAGACCAGTTTGTGAGGTTTCAGAATCCTTCATTGTGCCTTTCCAAACAAGACCACTACAAGCCTGTATAATGATTCTATATCCAGTTTTGGGTATATATGCTCAAGGGACAGCTCTGAAGCTAGTCGAAACTATGCTATATCAGCAGTCTGCCAGCCGTTACATTAGGTGAAACTTGGTGGAGTTATCAGTCACCATTACATTCAGGACATGCAAAGTTGTTGAGACCCTTGATCTCTTCCACGGTCATTTTTACACACTTTGGGTGGAACCTGCACATTGCAAGCAGCAGCTGCCCATTACTTATTGTCAAACAGCTTCTACACTGTGTAAAAGCACAAAAAGATTTCTCAGTGGTGAAACAAAGCTAACATTTTAGTGGATCAGATGTTTGTGGACAATAAGACCATAAAGGCTCTTAAAACTGACCACTAGATCAAATCATCCCTGAATCCACAACAAGGATGTTACCATCTGTGTTACATTCCACCACAACAGCAAGAAGTACCCCAAAAAATACCCAACAATGAGAGCAACTAGAAAACAATTGCAACAAAATACTGATGAAAGCAATCTCAAGGTCAAACTCACTCTCCACAACATGGTGAACAAACCTCCATTAGATAGCCATCACTAGCTGCTGATATTTCTAACTCTATGAGTTTTAGACAGTTGATTGCAGCAAGATGTGTTACTATTTAGCTTATCAGTCAAGACAGGTTTTCACATAGAGAAAGACACCACCAAACTCCAAGAGCTTACATGGGTGACCAACAATTCCAATTCCAAGCACGAAGCTTATCCAGTTCACATATGATTAGGATAAGAACATAGACTGAGGGATGAGGAGTACCAATCTTTGCATTTCTCACATTGAACCATGAGATCATCAGGGTTGTAGGGTAGCTCACAGGTACAGTACCTGTAGACAAAGTTTACCATAAGCACACAGCAAACAATCAATCAATCAATGCTGGCATTTAAGTGCCACTGAGTAACTGAGGTGCAGGGCTGAGTATTAAGGCAACAACACCTCATGGACAGTAGTCATGATAGTGTCTTAGTGAAAGTATTGACTTGTCATCCAACTCTGTTAGTCGTCACCTCTTTGGTCAAGTGCATACATTGTGATAGTCCTAAGATCAAGGATCTCTTACACAGCAACACGATCAGGTGAGAAGGTCCCAGCTGTGGCAAAATAATCAAATCGGCAAAAGTAGTCCTCTGCTCGAACATCATCCAGACGAGTGTACTCCTTGAAAGTATGCACTGTACACTTATTCTCAATCGCATCAGGGCTGCAAAAGTCGTAATGGTCTGATAGGAAAAGTTCCTTTGATCCATGGAACTGCCGCCGACCACCAGCTGATTCCTCAGGTCTGTAGTACCAGCGCACTTTTAATGTCACTTTCTCTGCGCTATCAACTTCAATGACCTCAATCCTTGCCACATAGTTTGGGGTGCTCGGATCTGGTGGTCTTAGAATGACAGTATCACCAGCTGCAACAAGCAAAATGAGAAAGAATGCCAACTTGCTTAATAAGCTTGGTGTGATTAAAGACAAAATGATTAAATCTGGAGGTATACACAGTTCTGTTTCTTCTCTGAATCATCAGATCATGCATGGGGGGTCTACTAATCTCATCTCTCTCCCTTTACCTACAGTAGCCTTTCACTCCAGCTCAGACTAGGATCAAAAACTGCATCCAATCCACAGCCAAGGTTGATAATTCTCAGAAGAAAAGCTCAGGTCAGATTCTCTTAAGGGTGCCAAGTATATTGAAGTCTTTTACTGAAGGTAACAATCCCCATGTGCTGTCCTCTCATGAACCTATCAAGGCCATCTACCCAAGTCGTCTTTACAGGCCTGACATGCTTAGCTCAATACAATTCTTATGCAAATAAATGTTCTGAGATTTCTCTTCCAAAAATCTGTGCCGCTCAGAAAGAAGAGAATAATGCAGTGTCTACTGACAAGCCTGACTGATGGGTGTCTCTTCACTCTCAGGAAAATGCCTCCTTTGACAGGAGTGGACATTGGACCCACAACCCATTGCAAGGTAGCCATGCTATCCATTGCACTAGACTGGTTTGATACTGAGTGTGTATCAAATCCTACTATTTTGTTGTGTTGAAGAGACCCAAATTCCTGAAATTTTGCATTCAAAGGAAGGATCAAAGCTCACTTGATCCTTGATAGAGATCAACCAGAGGATGCACCTACTTGACTCAGGCCTAAAATTGGAAGACCCAAGTCACACTTTCTTCTTCACTAAACAATGCAATGCTACGACTTGCAGCAATCCATTTTCCTCGATTCTTTCAGTCGTTCCTCAATGGTGTGTAGGACCCATTGAAGCTATGGATGATGGCACCCAAAAGAAAGGCTATTAGGTATTTGACTTGTGATCAAAATTTTCTGTTGCAAATTCAAATTGCCATCTCTTCATCTTCAAAGAATACCTAGCAGTAAGGAAAATATTCACTCACGTTTGATAACCCTTTGTGTGTTGGGAATTCTGTAAGAATCGAGTCTGCTCTTGGTCCGCTTCTTCCCCATTTTTGCTTCACACAAAGGAGTCAGTGGGTGGTCGACAGTTAGACCTAACTTCTTTCTTTCCTTCCTTCTTTTCTTCTGCAAGGAAAGTCTGGCACAGCACACCAGCACAGGAGCAACAGACGACAGAAAGGGGGGGGAATTCAAAATACCCTACAAAGATCTCCCGTTGCCATTGCGTTAGCAAAAACTAAATGGGCATGGAAGCAACGAGAACTGAACCACAGCAAATCACGATCTGGAAATGCACAGGAAATGGCGTTCTTTGCCTATGTGCGTGCACCAAGCCCTAATTCTGTTCTTGTCCTTTTGCAGTGTTGATGGTTAATAGCGCCTACAACTGTCAAGGGTTGTCTATTTTAAATATTTTATGGAGCGAAGAATAGTGTAGTACGACCGTGTGGCCCAATGGATAAGGCGCTGGTCTACGGAACCAGAGATTCTGGGTTCGATCCCCAGCATGGTCGTTTTTTGTTTTCTTATTTTGACATAAGATAGCGGATGGATTAGCATTATTTCATCTATCACCTTCCACTACATTCATCCATGTTTATCTCTCTCTGTTTGACCATGTACATGTCAATGGACACCCTTTTCGGAAAAAATTTCACAAGACAAGTTGTCAATTACCACATGAATCTTTAAGCAATTGTCAACTAATTGATATAATGACATAAAGAGAAAGAAAACCATAGAAATAGGTCTATGCAATCCTATAAGGAAAATGTTGATTGACTTTGGTTGGTAGATTACCCAAACCCACCATCTAGCACTACTTGGCAAAAACTTTGAAACCCTCTCACACACTAAACAATTTAACGAGTGAAAAAGAGGAATCAAAACAAACAAAGCCAAGTGGGGTCATTTGCATTCTTTGGATTTGACAATATCACCAAACTAAAATGCAAATGGTCAAGGCAGCTGTAACCTTCTATTACTTGGAAAGCGAACACATCACCTCCAAGCATTAAATAATTATTGTTGCATATTTCTTCAATAGTTGCACCCATGCCTTGTGATTGCAATATGGTACCCAATATCATACAAGATAATTTATCTACACAATTTTCTTTAATTCCTAGTTGAATCACCAATCAGACAACCAAAATAAAAATCATTGGAATCATCCTTTTCATCATTGGAATCATGCTATGAACTTGGTATGCACAACGAGATGTTCTTCTCTTTCGCCTCATTGATTGTAATACTCAACAACAGCACTAATTCATTCATCTTTTTACTAAATGCAACTATTGATGATTTTTATGCATTCATCTTTATATCAATTGCATTTTGAACTAAGCAGCAAATGACTTTCCACAGCCACATGTAGATGATGCATTTGGGTTGCTGAATGAGAAACCACCGCCAATCAATGCATCACTATAGTCCAATTGCATTCCAAACAGAAACAACAAACTCTTGGGATCGCACACTGCAACCCACCAAAAAAATGCACAAGCAGAAAGAATATTCGCTTCAGCAGTGCTGCAACATGGAAGCAGGAAACATTGGCAGTACAGTTTTCAGGCAAGGATTCTATCACCTTCAGAGTGCAAGAAACTCCTAAACATGGAGAAAGAAGTTGATTGTAAATTCACAGATCTGAACATGAGGAGGAGAGCACATACCCATGGTAAAGCCCTCGTGCTCTATCACCGAATCATCTGGTCGAAGCTTTGATTTCTCTTCAAAGTCCATCACATATGACATTCCCGAGCAACCCCCCTGTCTGACTCCAACTCGAAGGCACAAGTCCTTATTCTGGTCAGCCCTCAGTTTGTTCAAGTGTTTCAAGGCTTTCTCTGTCAGGACAATTGCTGGTGCTATACTTCCAGTCTCAGGCATGGTCACTACCTTGCCAAAATCCACAACTCCACACCCATTAATTAAAAATTCTGCAGAGATTGACCACATACATACCAAGGGATGATGACAAGGGGTGACAACAGATCAGTAACTTGTGATACAACATCTCCATACAAACAAACGGATGTGCAAGGAACCCTGATGGGCAAAGAACTCTCCAGTCAACCTGCCTCTGCCTCTGTTGCTTGAGCAATCCATCCAGTAACCCTAATTCACCTCAAATCTCACCAAAGGGGTTCAGAAAGCTGTGCGACTATATTGAAGAACTCTGCAGTCGAGCTTCCTGTGCCTCTGTTTCTTTCGTTATTCATCAAGTAACGCTAATTCCCCTCAAATCTTTCCTGAAATATTTCCTAAGTCGTTTAGAAAGCTGTGCGATTATGTCAAAGAACTCTCCGGGAAGTCGACCTTCCTCTGTCTCTGTTTCTTTCGTAGTTCATCAAGTAACCCTAATTCTCCTCAAATCTTTCCGAAGCGGTTGAGAAAGCTCGCTCTCTCTCTCTCTCTCCCCCCCCCCTGTGACCCACACACAATATAAAACAAAAAAAGAAGAAAAAAGAAAGAATTACATGTATCGCTTGCGCACATGGTGATGACGGCCCTTCTTCTGGGAGCAGCTTGCACTTTCAGAGTACCACGGCGCGATGTCTTTGCTGCTCTTGAGGCGAACGACAAGGAAGTGCACAAAGGCTTCGGTGCTGAGCGGAGAACCCCCGCCGTGGCCGTTGCAGCAGCGGCGCAGGAACAAGAAGGAACGGAGGTCATGGACATCGCCATCGCTGTAGCGTGCAAAGGAGGTCCGAAGCTTTGTGAGAACGAGGGCTTTTCAGACAAACCAACGCGCTCGTGTAGTTAGTTACTAGGGTACAATGGACGTGTCCCAAAGGAATCCCTTGTTCCTCAGAGGTGGTCACTTTCTAACGACCCACACAACCCCAGGAATTGACCCCCTCAGCTGTTTTATGCCAAAAAATTTAGAATATTTTGGAACGTGCCAGGTACAGGTCATTCCACCTGACTGTGAGGAATTTGGGTGATACTGGTAGGCGAGTCAAAAGACTTGAACGGGCAGTGAAACGGGAACATTGGCTTGTACGGGGCAAGTTCCATCACGTAACGCTTTCCTTTATCTGCACAATGGGCATTGTGGATTTACGGAATGAGCATGTGGACAATAGTTAGGTTAGGTAGATCCAAGAAGACCTGTCCATTATGTTTTGTAATGTGACTAAAAAGAAGTAGTGAAAGCTGGAGTCAAAACCATTATGGATTGTGTAAGTTACTGTTTCTGCAACATCAGTGTGATGTCAGCGAATAGGATTTTTTCAGCCCAAACCAGAGACCAAAATATACAAAAGAAAAAATGTCATGGTGCTTTACAGACTATGGAATGTGCCAGGTACAGGCCATTCAGCCCAGTAAGGTGCCTGTGAGGAATTTGGGCAAGACTGGTAGGTGAGACGATTGTTTTGAATGGCCACATTGGCTTTGTACCTGGCACTTTCCATAATGTAATCGTTTTCATGAATTGTACAATGGGCATTGTGGATTTATAGAATCGAAATGTGGATTTTGAACAATGGTTAGGTTAGGTGGACCCAAGAAGACTTGCCCATTATGTCTTGTAACGGGACTAGACAAAGGTAGCCAAAGCCACTTGAAAAGCATTACGTGTAGGGTAAAATTCTAGGGTGAGAACATTCCACAAATAAGGGACCTAGGATGAAATGTCTACCACTTTTTTGGAATGTACCCGAACCGTGGGCTTTATGTATCATAAAGCACTAGGCAAAGGTTCTCATGAACCTATGTAGATAACAATGCTTAGCAGAGGGATAGTTTTAGGTTACAATCAAACTAGTATTAGGTTTTGTAGTGTTAAGTAGGTTCACATTTAAATAACATCATGCAAAAAAAATGGCCTATGTTAATTAATAGTGATTTTAAAGTTAATTAACTCTTTTGCTATTAATTCACAACTTGGAGAACCATGAAAAAATATTTTGTTAATTTAACATTGATTTAAAGCTTATTTTTATGGATTATTATTTAACATTACATTTTTATTTTTAAATATGTTTTTCAAAAAGACTAAATGTTAAGTTAACATCCACTTAATATTAATTTAACACTCGCTTAACATTGTGTGTCACCTAAAATTTAATGTTAATTAACAATTTTAATGTGAATGCAAAAAAATGTTGTCTTTCTTAACATAAACTTAACATTAGGTGTGATTGTAACATTGGTTTCTAAGTTAGTAAGGATTTTACATTCATAAGATAAAATCACTCATCATCAAACATATACTTGTCATCGAACATAATTTTTTAAATATTTTTCTCATTCCTTAATTAAATTAAACAATTTTGTGTTATTGGACAAGCAAACTAAAAGCTTACAAATGTTTTTTGAGCATCCAAAGTAAATGAGCAATGCAAAAAAAACACATGAAAAGGATAAGTGATAGTTTATTTCAAAAGTTTTGACAAAAATAGTTTTAAAGCCTTCTTTAATTCCAACCTCACATTTTTTCCATTTTGAATGGTTTAGAACATGATGGGTGCATAAATAAGGTTTTACAAAACTTCTTTCTATTTCAAAAACAACAATCCAAGATTTTTAGCTTGAAATCTTAATTTGTTTTAATTCATTTATCACCGAACACTGAACCCCTTTACACCAAATACCTCATATCTTTTGCAGTTTCTTATCATATTAAGCATTTTTTGTGACATTGAAAGCGCTAGGTGAAGGGTTACAAATGTTCTTTGAATTACCAAAGCAAAGGAACAATGTGTGACGATTTGATCTCTTTCGACATCTAAAGTGTTTGTTCACCAACTTATCTACTTTAAATAAGTACAAAATTTGCTAATAGTTTTGTAACACAACATGAAAAACTATCTCATTGTTATAATTTTGTAAAATCATATGAAATTAATTCACAAAATGCCCACCCATATCATCATTGAACATAAAGACATGAAACACAACAATGTAACCTAGGTAGGTGACATACTAGTCATCCCCATGAAGATTTCAAACATCACAAATTTACAAGCTTCATGGGTTCGTTCCAAATTCGTGCAAAATCTATTATTTCATAAGTTCATATTGGTTAAACACAAATGTCGTGCATTATCTAAACACAAAAGTCATGTGTATGATTTTCGTGTGTAAATAACACAAATAAACATACAACACTCGTGTTTAAACAATAAGAATAGGCATATGACATTCATGTTTAAACAATGCACATGACATCAATGTTCAAATAACACAAGTAAATGAATGACATCCATTTTGTTCCATACAAACCTATGAAAAATAGATTTCAAATGACTATTGTTGCCAAATCGTGACCCATTAAATTTTTGATGAATTTAAGCACTTAAAACTGAAAATAATCTTCAATTAAATGAATAACTTCTTGGCATAACAATAATTAAAGGCATTATCTATTGCACATTTAATTTTAAATGTAATATAGATGGAAATGGAAATACATATATCGAGATCCTAAATTGAACATGATTTGGTTTTTCAAATTGTTTTTTTGAATGTTTGGTAATCATATTGACAATTTTTGTCCCAAGCTTTCAATTTACTATTTTGAAATGACAAACATTATCAAAATGATAATCCTGAAAGATGCAATGGGGATGTTAAAAAAAAATTCACATGAATGATTGTTACGAGATTAATGTTGAAATTGGAATACCTTGAAATTATGTTTAATTCAATTCTTTATTAAAACATTTGGTTTGATTTCATGTATTGAATAACATTTTTTTATCATTCTTGGGAATTTATTATAAGCACAAGTTAAGGTGGAGACAAATATGTCTTCTCCCTTTATTACATCCATGAAATGGCCTTGTTTTTAATAAAATGAAATGTTTGTTTGTTTTAATAAAAATAGACATTTTTTTCCATCACCACTTCACATTTTTATGAAATTTTACAACATCAAAAAGAGTTATGGAACCCCCACCATTGGATAAATAATTATAACAATACCACACATGTTATAAATAGAATTTAAAACCTTTATCTCCATCCATTTTACAACATGAAAAATGTGTTTAAGATTTTTTGTCAAAAGTGCCCTATGGCTTTTGTCCTTGTGTCCTATGGCTTGTAAGAATTTGCACTTCATCTCTTGGGTTCTTGATTCATAGATATGAAGTTTAAGAATACTAATGTGCATAATTTGACAATTTTGAACATAATTTCTTGTAATTTTTTTTACAATATAATCACTAAAGTAAATAAGAAGGAAATGGCAGAATCCATCGTAGCAAATGCAAACCTTTCTGTTGCAACAATAAATTAAGTTTACCATGCCCCATTGTGAGACTTGTGCATAATCAACTTTTCAATTCAAACTAACTGAATTACTTAAACCTAAACAAAAATAACCCACTTATTGGAAATTGATCAAATTGTTCTTGTGCAAAACACCGAATCTGGAATCAACTTTTGTTATTTTTCCAAACTGAGACCAAAGTGGAATTATTAAATAACATAATAAGAAGAAAACATAATTTTTATCTATTTATAAGATCATCATAGGTTTTTTCAATTAAGGAAGAAAATTCAACATGGTTAAAAAAATGGATCAATACCATAGTTATGTACATCATAACCTAAAACAATTAGGCCTCATCACATAAATTGCAAGTTCAAACCGTCAAGAGTTCAAATAGAACATGTTTCCATGAATATCCAAAAAAATGAACTTATAGTTCATAGTAAGTTGGTAAACATTCTTCAAATTATGGCCACTAGGATCAAATGAACTTTACATTGTTCTCTCCATGTAGAGAAAACAAAGGTTTTTGAATTCCAAAAAGTAGTCAACAAGTTGGTCAATTCATAATCCTAATTTTATTAAACTTGCAAAGAAAACCAAAGTGGATTTCAATCTAACAATTCACCTACATCATCTTGTCACTTACACACTATGTACCCATTATGACAAATCATAATTGTTTCATATTTCTAAAATATATCCCAACTATAAACATAGTAAAAAAAACCATCAACTACAAGCCAAACCAAGTTCTTGTTGTTTATAACAAGGCAATAGGGAAGTGCTAGACAATCCATGGTTATTAATTTGAACAATGTACAACATTGAATGTGAATCACACTAAACCAATATGGCTGGAAATTATTTTGCAAGCCATGAATTTTTTTGTGTTTTGAACAAATCTAATTTTCATATGTTTAGATTAGAGATTATGGCAACCAGAGGTTGTGTGCAAGTTTTGAGTTGTTGATGAAAATTCTTTTTAATTCATACAATTGTGATGCATGTATACCTTACCTTTTTCATCCCCATACATGTTTTCTTGTTAAATTTCATTTTGAACTTGAGAATGAACCATGGGGTTATATATAAATCTAACAAAGTGGTTTTGAGAATGATGTGAATCTTGGGCACCTTCATGTTCAATTGTGCCTAGTTTTAGATCTATTGTGAATGTAATGTTGTTTACTATGCTTCATTTGTTATGTGATTTTTTTCCCAAGATTTTATTGTTGATTTTTCTATTCATTTGGAATTTGAGTAAATAATCACACTACCTATGAAATTGTATTTTAAAGTTTGATTGGTTATTGCTTTGGTTGTGTACTATTTTTAAAAGGTTGTCATAAGTCGTTTAAAAGTTTTGGTATAAGCATATTTATTATTATCTCATGAACTTTGTAGTTTTTCAAACATGCAACAAGTTTGATGATGCTTAATAACCAACCTTAGTTTGAAACTTTATATCTACCATCTTCAATTTTCCTTTCTTTACAAATAGGTAAAAATTTTCGTGTCAAATTTACTTGATGAAATTAATTGCATTTTTCATTTACTATATTTGTAATAGTTCATTCATACTTAGTTGTGGAAATATAAAGGCATTGACAAAAATGATTTAAATCATGGACATAATAAACATAATATCCTTTAATACTTTGATTACTAGAAATGATATTTTATCATGAAAAAAACAATTACAAATGTAATTGCACATTTGTTGTTACAAATGTACAACAATAATAAACACATAATCCTTTTTGAAATTTGGAAATGTATGAAGTTTAATTGAAATCCAAAAAACATTTAAATAATCAAATGAAATATAGAATAATATATTTCTTTGTTAAGTATATATTATATTTGTCATAGATGAATGATTGCGTAGTTTCGGTATCAACCATTGAATCCTATGTGTTTTAAGTTTTTTGAATTTAATTAATATTCGTTATGTGGTCTAAACCATAAATTTCATGCCAAAAGGATGGTGTGGCAAAATATTCATATGTGTCAAAAAATATTTCTCCATGTTCAAAATTTTTGTTAAAGAACATTTTGTCTAACATAAATAAAATATGTTTGAAATCTCTCTTTTTACTCATGTTCACCTATTTGTAAAATAATATCCATGTTATTTTTTTAGTCTCTTAAATTATTATTATTATTATTATTTATATCTAATCCTTCATGGGTCTAGGGTTTTACCATATACATTGGCACATAAGTGTAGTTACACTAATACAAACCGAAAGTAATTGTAACCATTGTTTAATTTTAACTTGAAAATAAATCAATTTTTTTACAAATTGTGAAATCTAATGTCTTATTCTATAAATGTTAAAAATATGAAATTATTTCATTAACATTTGAACCTTCAAAAATAATGTAAAAAAAATTATAATTATTATTTTAAAGCAAAATGACTTGTAAATGAATTTGAAAAACTTTGAAAATAACATTTTTGGGTAATTTTTAACAAAAAACTTAATAAAATAAACAAAAAAATTTAAAATCTTTTTAAAGGTTTTTTTTGAAATTAAAAAAAAAAATTCCACAAAATGCAATTACCTAAGGGGGCGCCAATGGCTCTTATTAACACATTAGTACCACATATATTGTTTTTGTCCAGGTAAACTTTGGTTTAAATTTTTTTTTCATTGATTAAACTTTGTGATTTTTGATGCATTTCATTTGAAAATTTGGTGTAAGTGCAAATATTATGAAAAATTAATTTTCATAATTTCATTTAAAAACTCTTTCCATTTTTGACTTTTATGTTTTTGTATTCAATTTTTGTTATAATTTGGAAAAATGCTAACTTTAAATGAATAATGATTTGGCCACCAATTTTAGTTTTCATTTCCATTTCAATGTCACAAAAAAATTATAAATGAAGTCTTAAAGGTTTTTTAAAAAAATTCTTTAAGAAATTTTGTTAAATTTTAAAATTTCTAAAAAAATCTTTGAAAAATATGATTAGAAGTTTTTAAAATTTTTTAAAAAGAACATTGAGGATTGAACGTAAATTTTTTAAAATAGAAAATAAATAATGAAAAATATGTTTAATTTTTAAAAAAATATTGATAATAATAATAATAATAATTATTATTATAAAAGATTAATAGATAAAAGTTGATAGAAGATGTAATTCTTTTTGAAAAACTAATTGATGAAAGGTGTGTAGTAAATGCGGTTGGTGAATTTTTTTAGAAGGTTATATAGTAAAAAATTGTAAAATGTTTAGCTAGTGAAACTTATTAAAAAGTTCATGATTTTCTAAAAGTCTTTTTGAATAATATAAGAAAAAGTTGAAAAGGCACCACCCTTGAATCTAATCAATGCAAGTTGAGACCTAGTACTTGTAATTCATTTATGCTTAATTTGTGTCATGTTTTATTCAAGCAATAAAATTGTTTAATTTTTACTCATTGTTTATCAACTCTTTTCGTTGTTTCCAAGTTGCATCTTTATCATGTCCTTGACATTTAACATGATGATCATCATAAATAATACAAACATGAATTTTTTAATTTTTTTTTCAAGGATATTTTTTAAATAATTTATCAAAACTCATTTAATTCTATTGATTAATTTTTATATTTATCATAACCCAAAAAAATAGTCTTGTATAATTTTTTTCCTTTACTCAAACATATAAACATACAAATCTTTCAAACTTCCCATCATGATAAACTCAAATTTATGTTCATTTACATATTTTGTAACTATTTGTTTTTACCATAAATAATCAAAACATTAATGTAAATTATTTTTCATTCTTTTGAATTTTTAAAATAAAAATAAATAATTTTTTCAAACCCAAAAAAAATAAAATTGAAATTGTAAATCATATTGTGTTATGTAATTTAATATTTTGATATATTTTTTCTTTTAAAGCTTACATTTGATAGACATTTACTAGTAATAGATAATTTTTTTCATGAAAATAAAAAATAAAAGTTAAATCATGCATATATGAAATTTATTTAATCTTTTTCACATGTTAAGATAAACTATTAAGTTATTTTTTTAATATCATAAAAATTAAAAATTAAAAATTTACATGCATTTAGAATTTCATTTAAAAATTGTGCATGTTATAATTTTTCAAATTGGTATGAACTTTTGACACTATTCATTTCATAACATGATGGAATATATAATTTACATATATTAACCATTTATCATGTCATTTTGAAATCAAAACATAATGAATAATGAATCTATTCATAATAAGTGAAACACGAATAACAAAGCAATGAAATTGATTATGTATGTATAAAATATAATACATTAATTAGATGATCAATTAAAAACATACTAATAAAAAGATGTGTGATGATGCATTTTCTTTTGGAATTTAGTAAAAAATTTATATAATCAATTCTTATGATGTCATTGCTACTTTTCATATTTGTATACAACAATATGTGATAGAAAATGCAACAACACTCATTGCAATTATGATTATGATATTCATTCAGTTTTGAGGATTATCAAATTACAAATGAACAACAAATAAAATACAAAAAATTGAATTTTTTTATACTTACAATATCAAATTTGAAGTATGAGTTTACATATTTTTAAAATTAAAATAATGTCATTAAATTTGAACTTATAATAAAGGAAACTTGTGTACATGATACATTGGATGTAAACACCTATTTAATCATGTAAAGGTGTTGTTTTAATCCTTTTGTGATATTATTTTTGAAATTACCTATCATGTTTATTCATTTTTTGTGTTCAAATTTTTTCTTTAATTTGATTTAATGTTAATATCATTTTAAAAATAATTAACTAATAATTTATCATTTTTCTATCATTGATTGACCATGTCAAATACAATCTTGTACATTGAAGATCAATGCATCATAATAAAAAATAATTCATCATGTAAAACTTGATTTTAATTTCATAATTTTTCTTTTCATTTGTTACAATAATTAATAAGGACCACAGATTGAAATTATAACATATTTTCATTCCAAAAAAATGGAGCATGAAAGCAAGATCAGTGCATTCCACTTTGATGTAATTTTGCATTACATCATAGAGAGAAATTTAAAATACATGCAAAGAAAATATTCCTCTTTTATTAGGCACAAAAAATGTTGATATATAATTAATTAATTATTCAAATGATGTACATTGTTAAATTTATTCTTTTTTATTTATTTAATCATAAGAATTACACATTGTTATCTTGGCATCACACCATCAAGTCAAGCCCCTTATTGATCACATTTGTTCATTGTATGAATTTGTTTTTCAAGACCATTCAAAAATTCTTGTGATTGCAAATCACAAATCCTTAGTAATTTGAATTATATGTGAATTGATTTGATCACCTTGTTTTAAAACAGATTAAACTATAAGTTTTTTTTCCAAAATAAATTAGATCTTTGGTTAAATATTTCAAGTGAATTTTAATTCAAGTCCTTTTAGAATGATAGAATGTAAAAAAAAATCATTTGAAACCTTTTACACTCATTTGATCATTAAAAACCATACAATAATTTTACATAAAAATTTGATAGCATATATTTTCAAAAAACCTAGGTTAACCAACCTTTACATTGAAAGCTTGAGTTATTCCTATAAAAAAATCATGATATTCAAAATGAAATAAATAAGTCAAAATACCCCCCTTCCATTTTGGCCAAAGTGTTATTTTGAACAACTTGAGTTTTACATCAATTTTTTAAAATTTTTGGTTTGAGTGTACTTAATATATTCAGAAACTTTATCAATATTGAACAACAATTGTTTTAATGATTAATAAAAATGAAATACATATCTACTTACTTAAATTGTGCATGCATGTACCTAACAACTTAGAATTAGTCTACCTAAACAAAACCTAACTTAGGTAGTAGATTAGCCTACCTTGTTTAAAAAATTGAAATTAATTAAACATAGGCCTAGTTAATGGGCTATCTTAAACTAGTCATATCTAAGCTAGGTTAGTTAATTATCACCTATTTATTTATTACTTTATCATATAATAAAAATGTACAATAAACTAATCATTTCTTGGTAAATATGACTTTTGCCAATTTGATCAAGCCTTGGTCATTTTGAATGATCTTGCTTTGTTTATTTCATCCTTTTCATTAGATGCTTGGATTATTGTTATTCAAAACAGCTAGCTTGTTCAAGATTACTAATCAAAAGAACCATATATTTTTCATGCCTAAAGCACCTAAGCAACATGAACATTTTAATCGAGTTGAATCTTTTTTTAAATTATGATTTCTTATATTGTAAACAACCTTGACCAAGGTTAAAAAGCTCAAGGCTCCTACCTTCATTGCCATGCCCTCAAACAAAATAACCACCCACCCTCCTTTGGACTTGGCCATTCCCTTACACAAAAATGATTCTTCATACAAAGGGTGAAGTCTAATACCATTAATGTAAACTCAATTCCTTCTAAAAACCTTGAAGAAATTTCTCTTTGTATTCCAAGGGACCTTACAGAGGTGCCAACAAGGCATTACATGTAAGATCCCAGCAAACGTGTGAATTATGCATAAGATGCCACGAAAGGTGGTAACGGACAGAAATATCTCCAAAGTTTTGCATACCTACCCACGTGGGGAGTCTTCCCTTTGGACTTATACATAGAGCTCCGCCATTCCACCTCAAAATTTCATAAGTCCTTTTAAACTGCATCAAACAACATTGAAGTCACTTAACCCTTCCATGACACAAAATGAACTTGCAAAAAGAAAAGACTTAACTATGTAGTGTACAGGAGTGGAGAATTGACTTTATAATCACTTGAGTAGCTATTTTCACACTTCCACATGCCAATTGTTGAGGAAGCCTGTGTTGGGTTTCTTTGCTAAGCAACAACTCACTTCATCCTGCTTAAGATTTGGCCATGATCTAATTGTAGCAATTCTTGGCATTTTGTGCACAAGAGAAATTCCAGTCAATGTTGCAAAACATTGCAGATTTGAAACCCTCCAACCAAGGCCCCTCACTTCAGAATGATCAACTTACAGAAAAAGAGACCTAATGACTGTCTGCAGGTATACCTCTCCCTTCAAGCATCATTAGTCAAGGAGCATCCAGACCATGCAATTCCCACTTCTAAACCAAATAACACTCACAGATGCATGTCCAATGACTTCATGGAGCAAAGAGATAAGCTCGTGGTTTACCCACATAGAGAGGAAGATAAGAGACATTACAATAAGGACTGATACAGATGGAGTTGTCACTAATGAAATCACCTTTGATTTTCTGCTAAAGAGAATTCATGATGAGTTCTCCACAAGGTGGCACAGAAAATTTGCATCATCCAAAAGCCATAAATCTAGCATGCCAGCAGCAGCCCTGGATGCAAATCAACTGAGCAAAAGTGTTAGATAATTCATCAGTGAATGCTTTATCACACAGCTAAAACTTAAATGTGCTCTTTGCACCACTTGCAACGATCCAATACTTTGAATAGAAAGATTTTCAAGCACTAAGAACAACTTTGCCCTTGACACCAATTTTGACACTTTTTGTGTCATAGTATACAAAAAATTGTCATCTTGCTGTCCATACAACAGCTGAAAATTCTTCATAGAGCCCCCTTATGCATTACACATCTGGATAATTCTCAACATGCACATCCCATTTGTAATATCTGCAGAAATGGTATATGGGTTAGGGGTGATCCCTGGGCATACAAGACATACTTTTTCATGTCTGTTTTACTTGGGCATTTTCACTTGAAACATCCAAGAGCACAGCTACACAAAGTGCCAATGAACTAAGAACCCAACAGAGAACCAACCTGAAATCAAAGCTACAAACTGCCTCCATTCTCAACCACTTCTTTTTAAGGTGAAGGCAGGCTGGAAAGAGGGTAACAATCCTTCATTGTTCAACCTATTGCAGTGAGAAAAGTTGTATATGTGAACATAGTTGCCAAACATTAGGGCTGTGCTTTTTGCTTGTTTGTTCACTTCAAATTTGAAATTTTCAAACTCTTTCAATAAGTGTTATGTTTGAAGGACTATTGATGTTTGTCTTTGTTTCCCAAGTGAGCTACCTCTACTCCACCCAGAGGGGTTGGTTTGTTGCCCTGAGAGAAAGGGCATGTGATGGCCCTGCCTATGCCCAAAGCTCACCAAAGATGGTGTGTTGTCAGCTTCCTTTGCAGTAGTGCTCAGTCTTGACACTGCTGTCATCAGTTCATCCACATCCATATGCATTTCAAGATCTGACCCACAATCCATTATTCCTGTACTGTCTGTCGGGGTGCCTGCTTGCTGCGCTTCAGAAATTCCCTTTGATAAACCAGGTGTTGGATCCATTGTTTTCTTATCTCCACTTTTTTCTGACACCTTAGATGGTTGCTTCGATTGATGGGGACCATTGTCAGGAATGGAGTTTGATGAGTTCGGTATCACTGCAGCTGCCGCTGGGAAGCATGTTTCTTCATATGGAAGCCGAAGGAGTGAGGGAAACAGTGGTTATGTACCAGATGTTGAAGCCTTGCAATGTCTGTATGAAAGTGGCCTGCAAAGCCCTCCACCAGGCATTCATACTGAATTCATCCCAGGGACTAAGTCAGAATATAGCAATGCACACAATATGATTATGAACAATGGTTTTTTGCAATGGGAGCCTGATGTTTGCACACTATAGTGGGTGGAGGTAAGCATCAAACATTCACAAATGTACTGAGTTCCTGAAAGCTTCCAGAGTTGACAAGGAAATACCATTGGCTAGAGTTGCAAGCCACTTTGGCCTTGAAGAAAGAATTGTGAGTCTCAGAAACATGAAGATTGAGAAGACGATTTGTTGGAAACATCCAGGCACACACAGAACAGGTGACTGTGTGCTGTGAGACATAGTGTGCTTCCAAGTCTCTGAGGCCTCACAATTTAGTCCCACAACCCACAATTAGGCAGTGAACTTGCCTGCAAAACTACTGCACCTATTAGAGCTCTGGTCCTCCTGGGTTTCAAAGCCTCGTCTCTTCACATTTTTCTACAAACACCTTCAGGTAGAGTCAACCTATTCCTTCACTGACTTGCTGAAAGGAATTAGGAAAGGAAGGGAGTTACAACTTGACGAAAAAACTCAAACACACAACTAGAGACATAAGCAGGAATGCTCACCATATTTGCTCCTCCTCCATTCGACCTACATGAAATTGCTCCAGCGAGATCTGTGATAAAACTTCGGTTGTCAGTTTCCAAAAAATTGTTGCTCGCTAATCTTGCCATCATCCATCTGGCCTTTGACAATATTCAGATCCATTAAATTCCAGAATTGAAGATCTCCATGACAACGATAACCATTGAGGGAAGAAATGGAGAGAGAGAGAGAGAGAGCGCGAACCGAGGGACAATCAACAAACCTGTTTTGCAAGAAGCTCACGTTCCATATTGCCAGCACAGAAGAAACGAAAATCGATAGCAAACTTCCGCCTCGCAGCCACCCATTTTGCAAAACCCATGTTGGGAGGATCATCACCTTCCTCCTTCTCCTTCTCTTTCTCCTCCTCCATCTTCTTTGCTGCTGCTCCATCCCGATCCCCTCTTGCTCCTCCATTGAAATCACAGAAAGTCCAAGGTGCAACAACCTAGCTCACTCTACACCAAACAAAACAATAAAATTCATTCACAATATACTTGACCGATCAAGATAAGTGCGTCCAATCATGATGTAATGCCAAAACGATCATTGGGCCAAGGAGTGAGAAACCTATGACTTCCTCTCCTTCCTCAACATTAAGAACCTCAACCCCTTAGCCCTAAATCCCTAAACCTTAACAAGGTACATGAGATACAAAAAACCAGATATCGTGTAGCTCATTTGTTCTTCAGATTTTGAAGGAGAGGCAAAGAAAGAGACAAACACCACTGTAAAGGGTTGCAATTTGTCAACTGAAGGAATTGCTTGTGGATAAGCATCCCACTGCCTGGATAGAGTTTGACCCAGGACAAGTTACTGAGGTATGGAGCATTCGGGTTGGGGTAGAATCTCAGTACACCTTGTGATCTCCCGAGGAACTGTGTGTCTTTCTTGTAGTGAAGCAAATACCTTGAATATCTGGCGCGATATAGTACCACACTCATGATATCTGGTTTTTGGTCTCAACAATGTTGCAGTCATTATCCTTTCTTTGATGGTGGAAAATCTGGATCTAATCTGCTCTGATTCCCATCCTCTATTCCAGGAGGAGCTGCTGAAGATTTTCTTCCGAAATGGTCCGGAATTTGACATCCAGGGTCTGTAGCTCTTGCCCATTCTGTACCTTCAAAATTTAGAGAGGTAATCAATGTTGTATACTTGCTTGAGCCTAGAATTGCATTTCAGACTCTGTTCCTCCATTTGCAGCAAATAGAAGAACAAGACTGACATGCAATTCTGAATGAACAGAGTGAAAGATGTGTTCCCAATTGTGTGCCTCCTCTTTTGCTAGTGCAATTGCTGTCAGATTTTGCCAGTATCATTGCATATTGGATGTAATGAAACTTATGCAAAATAAGGGGCACATGGAATTGATTTATGAGTGGTTTAAGTTCAGAATGGATCCATTCAAAGCTTGCTTTCCTCAGCCAGAGGGGGACTTCCGTATCATATGGTTGTTCTGCTGAGATACATGGTAGCTCAACTGTGTTCTGTGAGCTTTGTTGCAGGTCATAGCTCTCTGTTGTTGTGTTGATTCTTTGGTAATGCGATCCTTGCAAGTCCTGATTTATAGTAGCTGCCTCTTTGTCCCTGCAGTTGACCGATTGCAGGCGTTGTTCATCAGGGCAATTGCCATAACAGACCTTGTGAAGACAATTCTGGGCTCAAAAGGAATGTGGAGATTTAGTTACACTGCTACAGTTTGTGTTCAGAGCATTCAGATATGATGTCTTCCACAAGCTTTCATTTGAGTTCTGGACTTGATAGAGGAAAAAAGAGGGGTTTTTTCCAGTTCTTTCCACAGCCAAAGGGTTTTGCTTACCAGCATTGCATGGCTTGGCAACTGCATCTTGAGTTTTGCATTAAACCTTTGCCCTTTTTCTTCAGGACAAGGTTCTGTAATTGATGGGGGCAAGGTCATGGTGTCATGGTTACAAAGGATGGAGCAACCATTCTGAAGTCACTCCATGTGGACAGACAATCCAGCTGCTCAAGTTCTTGTTGGTAAAATTGTCACTTCTAAAAAAGGAATTAGTGAGAGTAGACACCATGTTTTGCAGGCTACCATTGTTCCAAAAAGAAACTGTGGACAGGCCTTGAGTGCAAGTCTGTGGACCTCATTTTTCTCTTTTGTGTGTGGTGATGGGCCATTCAAAATGGCTCGTTTTGCACACCAAAGAAAATAGTTGAACTTGGGAGGCACCCCTTTGTCTAATTAATATGAAAGATGAATAAACTTACCCTTCATATAATGAGGTGAATTGGGCCCACATTCCGTGCTTAATATATAAAAATTCATAACTTCATGGTGTCACCAAAGGTTCAATGTGGGATTCCATTTTTTTCTATGTTGATTGAGATAAAGGTTTGAAGTGGAAGCTTAATTAGGGTACAATTGCAGTCAAACAAGCCAAAAATTGTATTGGATGATTATCAAAATTTTATTTTTGTTACATATATTTATGTGATTTTTATCGAATGATTGTCAAAACTTTATTTTTATTACATGTATTTATGTGATGTCACGTTAATGTCATGTTAATTGTGAAAAGTTGTGTTAAATCATTAATATGAGTTTTGAGGAATTCAAATTAAATATTATATTATATTATTTTATTTTATTGTTGATTTTAGTAAAAATATTTGAACTTGAGTATTAGTTATTTTAAAACTAGTCTATTTTGGAAATGATTAAGATCATAAAGAATTCTCTTATTCAAAAACTCTTGATGAAAATAAAATTAAAATGATAGTAACTTACTACCCACATTCAAAAAGCCACAATTTAAAAGTTGTGAAATTTGAAACTTTTGGAAATTCAAAATATGTTTAAATTTTTAAATTTAAAAAAAAAATTATCACATGTAAATGAGGTGTAATATAATGACATACAAAACAAAATTGTAACTTATGATACAAGAAACCAGAGACTAAAATAATTAGCATATTTTGGTATTTTGGTATGATTTGAAATTATTATTATTTTGCAAGATGAAATGTAGAATTTGGCAAAACTTATATACTTTCAAAAGATTCATAGGTATTCAACAAAGGTTAACACAAAACAAATAATGTATTGAGAAAATTATAAATATTTTTAGTAACATGTTCCCAAAAAAAAATCATTTAAAATTATTTTCTATGGAAAAGTCAAAATATCATAGAAGGACCCATGGTCCTTGGGTCCTTTGTCATTATTGGCTTGTTTAATGTGATTTAACCCATTATTAAAAGAAAAATTTGGTGCCCACGCACTTAAATATTCAAATCTAATGAATATTAAACCCCTCATATTGTGTGCCATTTTTCAAAAAGAATCTAATGCACAAATGAGTTCCAATAAAATGGAATCAAATTTGATTCATTGTAATTGTTTTGCTTTCAAAGTTGTCTTATTCGAAAACTTAAACATCTTGTTTTAAGAGTATTTTTGTTCACATCCAAACTCATGTTTTTAACTTTAATCCAAATCATAAAATAATTACAACTATTGTGATTCAAAAATAAAACTTAAATCAAAAGAGCATTTGGATTCTTGATAAATTTTATATTGTTAAAATACATGACAAATATACTTTTGCAGTAACAAATAATTTATGAACATTGTTCGAGTCTCATCACCACGCAATAATCAAAACGATATTCCCATGATGAAATCCAAAATATAATTATGACATGATGTCCAAGTTCAAGGATTCAATTTAACCATTTATTTACCATTCAATTACAACAAGGGAGATGTGAAGGTCAAAAAACTTGAAATACAAGAAACTCAGTGATAACCTTTCTCCATAATTAACTATTTACCACAATAATAATAATCTAGCAAGGTTCATTTCTTAAACACATCAAGGTTCATATAAACTTTCAATATGGAGATTTCACATATGTTGCAAGAATTTTTTTATGAAATTTAAAATCATAAATATTAAGTATTGAATATATTCAAATAATATTCAAGTGACTTTAACTTTGGTAAATTTTTATTATTGAAGGTCTTCATAATAGCCCCCACAATAATTAAAACGATCAGTTAACCTGTCAAATATATATATATTTAATTTGTAACTTTCAATTTTAAATATTTAATATTTAGTAATAACCTTGATTGTCAAAGTTTTTATGAAGCCCTTGACTTTCACGTAGAATTGAAGCACCTTTAAAACATTTTGTGAAGAAATATTAAATTTTACTGTGAAAAAGTTGATTTTTGAAAGACTTTTCTTCAAAATGGTTTAACATTTGTAAATTATATTGGTTTTTCTGAAAAGATCTTGGTAGAATATTTCAAATCGTATTTTAATTTGCTTGATTTGAGATTTGAAAAAGAAAAGGCAACTCATTAAAGTTTGGATTTCCAAACAAATTCAATAAGAAAGAGTGTTGTTTTGTTTGGTGCAAAAATTTTGCAACTTGGCATATAGTTTGCAGGATTGTCCATAGTGTAACTACTATGGTGTCAAAAGCAAACCTAAAATTTGAAAATATGAATTTTATTTACATTCTTTTTAAAATAATTAGATATTTAGAAATATTTTATTCCATTTTGAGAAATGGAAACTAAAACTAGTATTATAAGATTTTTTCAATTTGATAAGCATATTGTTAATAAATGAAAATTAAAAATCCGGGTGTGAACAATGTATATGTGTACAAACCATGTATGTTCACTTGGTAAAAAACACTGGTCCTAGTTCACTCAATGTTCACATTTCCAATTTTGAATTCATTGGAAAGATTTTTTATGAAATTCATTACAAAATGATTGAAATGTTGAGTGAATTGGGCTCATATTTCCTTGTAGTGTGTCCAATGTCAACTTCTCATGCCAACAAAAATCCATCAAAAGGACTACGTATGTCCATAAATTCTATGGTCAAGTAATGGACAAATTCATCATGTCCTTACACAAACTTAACTGCCTGGAGATGTTAGAAAACCATCCTAGGATTCTAGAAGGGATTTTCAAAAGTAAATTCTGAAGAGTTAACCTCTCCATCTATTTGTGTTGACTACAAACATGCATCCATAATGGTATAATTTGTTGACACAGCAATCCCATTGCAGTGTGTACACATTTATTTTCAAAACCCACCGTCACACCCAACCATTCATAGAGTTAAGTATATTGCCCAAATTCAGGATATCAAGTTAAGTTCAATGACCATTGTGGATGAATTACCAAATGGATTTAAAACACAATTGAACCCACATTAAAATCATATTATTCATTCACCATATATTACTATTCAATGCCTGTTTTGGGTGATTTAACTAGTAGATGCCCATGTGCAAACTATGGTTGAATTTACACACAAGCATGATGCAAACGTTCCATATGGATGAAGAGTGAAACCCAAATTCAAAAATTATAATTGCTTTCAAACATAATCAGATGAACACATTATTAAGAAAATTGTTGGTTTGATTTAATATTAGCTTGGGACTTTATCTGAAGCTTTTAAGTGAAGTGAACAACATCCTGGGGTATTGAATTCCAATTCCTACATGTGTTTGTCATCCAATTTTGGCTAGACTAATACCTCGTTCCATGAGTGTGGTGGGGGTACCTCTGAAACATTGTGTTCCAATTGTTGAATTTGTATTCCTGACTGTCTTTGTCACCTGTTTTCACCTAAACTAGTACCCCCTTCCATGTGTATGGGTACTTAGGAAGTGTGCTTCAATTGTTGAATTCCTATTCCTAACTGTGTTTGTCACTCATTTTGACCTAGACTAAAACCCCTTTCCTGAAAGTTTGTACCTGTGAAGTGTGTTCAGATTGTTGAATTTCTATTCCTAACTATGTTTGTCACCCATTTTTCACCTGGACTATGTACCCGTTCCATGAGGGTGGGTACTTTTAAATTCCTATTCCTAACTAGGTTGGTCACCCATTTTCCCCTAGACCTAGTACCATTTCCATGAATATGGGTACTTATGAAATGTGGTGTTCCTATCATTGAATATCTATTCCTAACTGAGTTTGTCACACATTTCTGTCTAGACAAATACCCTCTTCCATCAGAGTGGATGCTTATGAAGTCTGTGTTCCTATTGTTGAATATCTATTCCTAACTGCGTTTGTCACCCATTTTTGCCTGCACTAATGGCCTCTTCCATGAGAATGGGTACCTATTGAGTCATCAGGTTGTAGTGTAGGAGTCTCTTATGCGACTTATTACCCAGCTGCGTGATTATGAGCAAGTTGTCCAGAACCACCATGGCGTCAAGAGCTGGTAGTGTACACTGCACGCCGCGCTGAGAGTCTATACGTGGTGTTCAGAAACGTCGAGCCCGTAACTTTGTTCCTCCAGGTCTAGACAGCTGCTATTCCCAAACACCTTTTCCTTTTGGAAGTTGGGCCGCCAGAAGGTGATCCGTGGATCATAGCATCTCTGCAGATTAAATGCCTTTTACAAACAACACCAAGAGCCTACAACCATAACTTAGAATACCAGCGAAATTAGAGAACCCTAGAATCATTAGATGTCTATTAGATCAATATTACTGCAGCTGTAAGTGTGCAAAGAAACTAACTTTGAGCTGATCAGTCTTAAGATCATTAGCTTATATCATTAGGACATCTTTCCATTAGGCTGTTGTGATCACAGTTATTTTCCATTATGTTTTTTCAACTAGCTGTGGTCACACTCATCTCGCAGCTCTACCGGTGAAGCATTGATCAATTGCAGGAGCTGTGAGTCAAACTGTGACTCACCATAGAATGAGAACATGCGTTCCTAAAGTTCCTAACATGATCAATTACATATTTTCAACCCACTTGCAGCTCTCCTCCAATGGAAAGTGACTGTCCTTGCAGCACAAGAAACAAAGCCCTCTGTCAGTGGCTTTCCATTAGACTGCTGTGATCACCACACACTATGTGTACCTAGCTGTGAACCCAGTAGCAGCCTGATGGAAAGAGACCCTTAGAACTAGTCATGCACTAGTCCAAGTAGAAAGAGAGCGAAACAACAGTACAACCATATTGTCATTTCTTTCAGACTAGTTAGATGCAGGCAAGAAGAATGAAAGAGTCAGATCAGTCTCCTCATGATGCAGAAACAAAGGGAGCTCCCTTCAGTCCAAGAGAAGCGTAAGCGGGGGGAATTCACGGCTCTCGCATCAAACGTTCGGCTATCCTATCAAGACTCCGTCAAGCTTGGTAGGGCAGCAGGATATCTGAGGCGGCAGCTGTGCGCACCCTAGCTTTGGCCACTGTTGAACTAAAGGAAGCTCCTGTAGCCTGCAATATTGAAGGCTGCTGGCAGACTAGCACAGCATCAAGACATTCATCTATCTATGTATCCATCTTTGCTGCCAAGTGATCATGAGAATTCTTGAACCGCCGCTTGCCGACCAACTTTATCCAGCCGGTTCTTCTTCGCAAAGCTTCTTGCCAAAGCTTCTTGCCAAGAAAATCTTCTTGGCGAAATCTTCTTGGGAAAAGAAAGGAAACCGCCACAGACAATATTCTGATCGTGCAAGCCAATATAGAACAAGAAAACACACATACCGTGAACTCCACTTTTGCACAACACTTGAATACACATAAACAGCCATGAGATACAACAATCTATCACAAGCAAAAAACAAAAGCCTCAACTACGAAACCTTGCCGTCAAAGAAACCCAAGGGCGGTTGAACCAGGACAAGCTTGAACAAAGAAGTACTATTCCGAGGTCGCAAAATCCTGCACTCCAGCCGGTGTTGCGGCTGGCGATATATGAATCCCAGAAAACAATAATACCACAACAACTTGGGCCCAAAATTTAGCTGGTTTGCCAAAATTTGTAAGCGCGACATATCGATTCAATCACACAGGAAAAACCACAGAAGACACAGAAGAAGACTCGACCTGCTGCAACACATGATGAGGCCTTCACGACCAACGGCGAGCACGAGAGAAAGGTGCGGGCGCAACAAGACCTGCGGTGGACACGCGGTTGAAGTCGAGAGTGACACAGAGCGAAATGCGCAAAGAGTCTATATATAGAACTAGGGGAAGTGCCCCTTGCCTTTTCCAAATTAGGGCTCGCACAAGCCTTATTCCAACGAGGTGTGTGTCACACTGTCGCCTTGCATTTAAAAGTATCTTAATGCAAAAGAAGATTTATGAAAACTCAAATATTTCACCATGCAAAAATCCTCTAAAATAAATCAAAATCTTTCAACATATCATAACTCTATAACTAATCTCAAGTTTCAACACAAGCCAAAATATCATCTTTCAAAAATCCTCATATAAAAATAGACCTATTACCTAAGGGTCAAAACCCCTTAAGCTACTAAACTCTATAATGAATTTAAACACAATATCCCTTGCCTTGGAAGGCAAGGTCAATAAAGCCTGTCGCCTAGGGCTTTTGCTGGAATAAGGGCTCACATGAGGCAAACTCAGCATGAGCCCTATTCTGGAAAAGCCTGTGGCCAAGGGCTTTACTAGGCAATGGCCTTTGAGTTTTTAGGCTCTGCAACATGCTCTCTAAATTAATTGACTGGAAAAATCCCAGGAGGTCTTAATGGAAAAGGGATGGTGATTTGAAAAAACATGAAAAGTGATGGGGAAATTCAGGACAATGGCAGTGTAGGGATGGGTAACTTAATTGTGAGCAGAACTTTTCTAATCTGGTGGGGCCAGAAAGTCTAAAAGAGCTTGAGTGAGACCTGGAGGAGAAGCTGCACAGCATTTTTTTCCAACACAAGTTTTAGTCCACAACTTTCTTGGCTAATGCAGCAACCCACATGCAACTCTGGCAACCATGCCACATGTGATGAAAATGATTAGTTCAAACCTCACTACAATAGAATTTTGTTTTTTCTCTGGTACTTCATGACAGATGGGTGAGGCAAGCATTATGAATTACATTAAAATAGATGAAACCACAGAGTTTGCACGGTAAGTCCACTCTGCACACCAAATACAGCTCACAAAAAAAACCCCCACCCCCCCCCCCCCCCCCCCCAAAAAAAAAAAAACAACACAACAAACAATACACATTAATTAAAAAAATTCTTTTCCCTCTACTCCATTTCTTTCATCTTAACATCTTTATGA